>ERZ825324.161-NODE-161-length-92407-cov-13.183288_pt1 | contig 92407 bp, 75 predicted proteins | sample MGYA00519859_ERZ825324 | MGnify/ENA primary metagenome ERZ825324 (study PRJEB31778, sample SAMEA3449198) | human gut metagenome | biome: human gut; feature: human-associated habitat; material: faeces | place: United Kingdom | collected 2010/2012 ...
CCACCTTTCATGATCAGAAGCAACGTTGTCACAGGTGTTATGAGCTTTGCTGAGATGGATGCCATGATGTATAAGATTGAGGGTGAGGATCTGTATCTCATCGGAACTTCAGAGCACTCAATGATCGGTAAGTTCATCGACACTATAATTCCTGAGGATGAGCTTCCAAAGACTCTTACAAGCTACTCACCTTGCTTCAGAAAAGAGAAGGGTGCTCACGGAATTGAGGAGAGAGGTGTATACAGAATCCATCAGTTTGAGAAGCAGGAAATGATCGTTGTATGTAAGCCTGAGGACAGCAAGATGTGGTTTGACAAGCTGTGGCAGAACACAGTTGATCTCTTCAGATCAATGGATATCCCTGTAAGAACACTTGAGTGTTGTTCTGGAGATCTTGCAGATCTCAAGGTTAAGTCTGTAGATGTTGAGGCATGGTCACCTCGTCAGAAGAAATACTTCGAGGTTGGAAGCTGTTCAAACCTTGGCGATGCACAGGCAAGAAGACTTCAGATCAGAGTAAAGGGCGAGGATGGCAAGAAGTATCTCGCTCATACACTCAACAATACAGTTGTTGCTCCACCAAGAATGCTTATCGCTTTCCTTGAGAACAATCTCCAGGCTGACGGAAGAGTCAGAATTCCAGAGAAGCTTCGTCCATACATGGGTGGAAAAGAGTATCTTGAGAAGACAGGAAAGTAATAATATAAATAAAAACATACAACAAGGGAGGTGTCGGAATGCATAGTTTTCTTCCATCTATAGGCTTTACTAACATAAAAAACAGACAGCAGCTTGAACCTATATACAGGCAGATCCTTGAATCGCCTGACAGGAAATTTATATCAACTATAAGTGCTGACACCTGTCTTGTACAATTCAGCAAAGACTTTGGGGAGAGATTTGGAATATCGCTTGTAGGTGAAATGTCAAAGGATGGCTCAATATCCATTGAGTATTATTTTCCTTACGTCACATCAAAGCTTTTGACCGATGACGAAAATATATACGTTGAGAAATATTCTGACAAGAGAGCATATGCCGGTGTTAGCAGTGATTTCAGTCTTGGAATGACTCTTATTTTCTTCATAACCAACATAGCAGACTATGAAAAATCATTGTGGATGAACAGATCAAACAAGTACTTTTCAAAGGCGTATTTTTCCGGTCTGTCAGTAAATGGTATGATTATTCTTGATGTGGATGATCACAGTGATAAAAATACATCCTACGGCAATGCAAAGAGAAGTAAACTCATCGAGGCTGCAAAGAAGGGTGATCCGGACGCAATAGAAAGTCTTACTCTTGAAGATATGGACACCTATAACACCATTGGAAGAAGGACTCACAAAGAGGATGTTCTGTCCATAGTGAAATCAAGCTTCATGCCTGTCGGTATTGAGACTGATCACTACGCAGTTATAGGAACTATCACATCATATATCGAGACAACCAACAGCTATACAAATGAATCGATATATCTGATTGATGTAGAAAGCAATGATCTGACATTTACCGTAGCGATCAACAAAAACCATCTTCTGGGTGAACCTGCTCCGGGAAGAAGATTCAAGGGTGATGTGTGGCTTCAGGGGCATATAGTTAATCCTTGACTATAAACTCTATAAATGTTACACTTATAATTGATGTGCATCTGTAGCTCAGCAGGATAGAGCGTCCGCCTCCTAAGCGGAAGGTCGTGGGTTCGAATCCCGTCAGGTGCACTATTTTTCACTAATAAATTTTCTAAAGGGACATGACTATGAATTATATTGTTATGGATCTTGAATGGAATCAAAGCTACAATGGGCATATGGGTGAACATCCACGTATGCCTTTTGAAATTATAGAGATTGGTGCCGTTAAGGTAGATAAGAATCTCAACATCATTGACGAATACTCAAGTCTTATCAAACCAAAAATTTATAAGAAATTACATTCAAAGATCAGAACAATTCTGAACTATGATGAGGATGACCTGAGTCTCGGAAGAGGATTCAAGGAAGTCTGTTCAGAATTTCTTGACTGGTGTGGAAAAGATTACATATTCTGCACATGGGGACCTATGGACCTCACAGAGCTTCAGACTAATATGGACTTTTATTATATGGACAAGCTTCCTAGGCCACTTAAGTTTCTGAATCTCCAAAGTATATATGCAAGCGTTACGAATACCTCAGGAATACCTCAGAGTATGAGTAAACTTGAAAAAGCGGTCAGTGAGATGAATATTCCGGAAAATGAACCATTTCACACAGCTCTCAACGATGCAAGATACACCGCACTTGTTATGAAAGAGATGAAAGCCAAGAATATAAATCAGCTTTACAGCTTTGATCTCTATATAACACCTAAGAATAAAGAAGAAGAGATTGAAGTATCTCATAATAACCAGTACGAATATATCTCAAGGGGTTTCAGAAATAAACATGCAGCACTGGACGATGAAAAAGTAACTCAGATTCGTTGTTACAAATGCAGCAAGAAGGTCAAGACACATATTGACTGGTTTGCAAATAGTCCATCATCGTACATGTGTGTTGGAAAATGCTGGATGCATGGTTATTTTTGTGGCAAGATAAAATTCAAATCTGTAAACAATAACTATTATGTTCACAAGACAATAAAACCTATCGACAAACAGGGTATAGAGGCAATTAAACAAAAACAGGAAGATATTCGTGAAAAAAGAAAAGAAAAAAGACATATGAAATCTTCAAACTAAAAAATAAAACAGCCATTTGAGGCTGTTTTATTTTTTTATGCTATTGGCTTTTTAGCAGCTCCCGCTTTTCTCGGGTACTTGTTGTCTGTATTTGCAATCTTCTTTACAAACACAAAGCTTCTCTGGTTATTGGTCTCCGGTATATTCGTATTAAATATGTTCTCGACCTGTCCCCCAAGAATCCTGATTGCTTTCTTTCCATCCCGCATCTCTTCCGGCAAAGCATTTGACTTATAAGATACAAAATATCCACCCGGCTTGACAAATGGAATACACCATTCCGACAGAGTTGCAAGATTGGCAACTGCCCTGGATACAGCCAGATCATATTTTTCTCTATGCATCTCATCTCTGCCTCCATCCTCTGCTCTTGAATGAACAGTGTGGATATCCTGCAGTCCAAGTTCATCTATAACTTCATCGAGGAACTTTAATCTCTTATTCAACGAATCCATAAGTGTTATATTCAGCTCTGGAAAAGCAATCTTCAGAGGAATGCCCGGAAATCCTGCACCTGTACCAACATCTATAACATCAATATTCTCATGAAGATCTTTATACTTTGAAAGAAGCAGACTGTCAACAAAATGCTTTATTATTACATCTTCCTTCTCAGTTATGGCTGTAAGATTCATTACCTTATTCCACTCAACCAGAATATCATAATATTTTGAAAATTGTTCTATCTGCTTATCACTCAATTCCAGACCAAACTGTTTTGTTATGGAATTTAATCTGTCCATATTGTTCTCCTTCAACAAATTATTCTGAATAACTTCTATACCAGTTTAGTCTCTACCCTTCATCTTGAGATACACCAGCAATACTGATATATCAGCCGGAGAAACTCCTGATATTCTTGACGCCTGTCCAATATTTTCAGGTCTGATGAGAGACAGCTTCTGTCTGGCCTCGATTCTGAGATTTGATATATCATTATAGTCAATATCTGCCGGCAGCTTTTTCTTCTCCAGCTTCTTAAACTGATTTACCTGCTGATTCTGTCTGTCTATATATCCCTGATATTTTATGGTTATATTTATCTGTTCTATAACATCATCCGGAAGTTTGGTTCTTCCCTCATCTATTGGATCAATCGCCTCATATGACAGTTCCGGTCTTCTTATAAGTTCTGCAAGAGATGCAGCAGTCTTAAGTCCTGTACTTCCAAGATTCTCAAGAAACTTCTGTATGGTTGAATTTGCTCCAACCATGGTGCTCTCAAGTCTCTGTATCTCATCCATTATCTGTTGTCTCTTCTTTGTAAATGCAGCATATCTCTTGTCATCTATAAGACCGATCTCATGTCCAATCTCCGTGAGCCTCAGATCAGCGTTATCCTGTCTGAGAAGAAGTCTGTACTCAGCTCTGGATGTCATCATTCTGTATGGCTCCGATGTCTCTTTTGTGACAAGATCATCTATAAGAACTCCTATATATGCCTGTGATCTGTCAAGAACCACCGCTTCCTTGCCCTGTACTTTTCTGGCAGCATTGATTCCTGCCATTATACCCTGGGCTGCAGCCTCCTCATATCCTGAACTTCCATTTATCTGGCCGGCACCAAAAAGTCCTGATACACTCTTAAACTCCAGAGAAGGTTTTAAGTTAATGGCATTTATACAATCATACTCTATGGCATAAGCATTCCTTATTATCTTTGCATTCTCCAGTCCCTTCATGCTGTGTATCATCTCATACTGAACATCCTCAGGAAGAGAGCTGCTCATTCCACCCATATACATCTCATTCGTATATTCACCCTCAGGCTCAATAAATATCTGATGTCTGGTCTTATCAGGGAATTTCGTAACCTTATCCTCAATGGAAGGGCAGTATCTTGGTCCTGTACCCTCGATCACGCCTGAAAACAGAGGTGATCTGTCTATATTATCTCTGATTATCTCATGTGTCTTCTCATTTGTGTAACAGAGCCAGCATGATATTTGATCACGTCTTATATCCGCCTCAGTATTTGTAAATGAGAATGGAACTATCTTCTCATCGCCCTTCTGTTCCTCCATCTGAGAAAAATCTATCGTTCTTTTATCCAGTCTGGCAGGGGTCCCCGTCTTGAATCTTCTTATCTCTATCCCTGCATTCTTCATGGAATCTGACAAATAATTAGCTGCCATAAGTCCATTAGGTCCGGTGTGATATACGACATCTCCGTATATACATCTCGCCTTGAGATATGTTCCTGTACACAGAACCACAGCCTTTGCAAAATAAGTTGCTCCCGAATATGTCTTTACACCCTTAACCACATTATCCTCGATGATAATTTCCGACACCTCTGCCTGTCTCAATGTGAGATTATCTGTATTCTCAAGGGTGTGCTTCATGGTTCTGGAATAATTTGCCTTGTCTGCCTGGGCACGAAGAGAGTGAACCGCCGGACCCTTAGACGCATTGAGCATCTTTGACTGAATATACGTCTTGTCTATATTCTTGCCCATCTCTCCGCCAAGTGCATCTATTTCCCTTACCAGATGTCCCTTAGAGCTTCCTCCTACATTCGGATTACATGGCATCATGGCCACACTGTCCATACTCACCGTAAAAATAATAGTATTCAGACCAAGTCTTGCACTTGCAAGAGCTGCCTCACATCCTGCATGTCCTGCCCCCACAACTACCACATCATATTCTTCATTCAAAACAGGCATACAAATGTCCTCCTTCCAGTACCTTATATCCTGCAATCTATTTTCCCATACAGAATTCCTTAAATATCTTATCAGCCAGATCATCTCTGGCAGTTTCACCTATTATCAAACCGAGATGTTCATACGCATCCATGAGATCAATGGAGAAAAAGTCTTCCTCCATTCCCATATCTATGCTTTCTTTAACCTTTAACAGTGCATTTTTGGTGCACACAAGTTCATTTTTGTGTCGGGTATTAGTGATATAAAGCTGATCATTATATGTCAGTGTACCCTCAAAAAACATCCTGTTCAGAAGCTCATACAATTCTTCACTGCCATCACCGGTCAGTGCTGACAACTGAATTATATCTGCATCTATATATTTCTTAATATCTGATTCGTCTATCTTCTTTTCCAGATCAGATTTGTTGAGTATCACAACAACATTCTTATCCTGTATTCTGGACATGATCCTGTGATCGTTCTCATCCAGGTCAATTGAACTGTCTACCACATAGAGCACAAGATCAGCTTTATCCACAGACTCTAATGCCTTATCCACACCTATCTTCTCAACTACATCATCTGTATCTCTTATTCCCGCAGTGTCAACTATGTTCAGAGTTATACCTCTTACATTTATCACTTCACTGAGCGTATCCCTGGTTGTGCCGGCCATATCTGTTACAATCGCCCTTTCTTCGCCCACAAACATATTCATCAGCGAAGACTTACCCGCATTCGGTTTACCAACAATAACCGTATTTATTCCCTCAGACAACACTTTTCCATTGTCAAATGTTGTCAAAAGGTTATCCACACTATCTACAAGGTTATCCACAATTATGTCTAACTTTTGTGGAAAACCATCCAGACTGTAGTGTTCAGGATCATCCAAAGCAGATTCAATAAACGCCACATTGTACAGAATCTGTTCTCTCATATCAATGATCTTATCCCTAAGTCTTCCCTGAAGCTGCTCCACAGACGTTCTGGCTGCAAAGTCATTCTTTGCATTTATTATATCCATGACGGATTCTGCCTGTGACAGATCTATCCTTCCACCGAGGAATGCTCTCTTTGTAAATTCTCCAGGTTCAGCTGCCCTTGCACCACATTTTATTACCAGATCAAGTATCTTTCGGAGAACTACTATACCTCCGTGACACTGAAGTTCACACACATCCTCACACGTGTACGTATGGGGAGCCTTCATGACCAGAAGTATAGCCTCATCTATCATTCTGTCATCCTCATACACACCACCAAATGCAGCAGTGTAAGATTTCATATTTACCGCTTTTTTGTTTTTATTTGCAGCGCGGAACAACATGTCTGTTATCTCACATGCCCTGTCTCCGCTGATCCTTATTATTCCAACTCCGGCATTACTCATACCGGTGGTTATAGCTGCAATGGTATCTTCCTTGAACATATCTGTCTTACACTTTTCCTTTCACCGTGATTAAACAACCTATCTATGTAGTGTACAACATTACCAATTCATTTTCCATATAAAAAGACTAAACTGCAACAAAAAAGAGATCATTTTCTCAAATGATCTCTTTCCTGTCACCATAAAATATTGAGATGATCTTTACACGCATCAGCGTGACTATTATTTCTTCTTGAGATATACAATAACCTTACGATATGGCTCCTCGCCCTCGCTTCTGGTTGCTACATACTTGTCGTTCTGAAGAGTAGCATGGATTATTCTTCTCTCATAAGGATTCATTGGCTCAAGAGCAAATGATCTCTTTGATCTCTTAACCTTGAATGCTATATTCTTGGCAAGATTCTCAAGTGTCTCTTTTCTTCTTGCTCTGTAGTTCTCTGTATCAAGCTTAACTCTGATACGTGACTCGCTCTTCTTATTGATAGCAAGTGTTATAATATACTGAAGAGCATCTAGAGTCTGTCCACGCTTTCCAATCAAAATTCCCATCTCTGGTCCCTCAAGATTGATAGACAGAACATTCTCTTCCTCATCAAAATCCATCTGGATCTCTGTCTGGATATCCATAGCCTTGAACAGGCTGTCAAGGTACTCCTTAACATCGTCCAGTAATGTCTTCTTTTTTCTTGCCTTTATGATACAAGGCTTTGAACCTATACCAAGAAATCCCTTTGTCTCTTCGCTGATAACTTCATACTCAAGATCTGTACTAGGGACTCCAAGTTCAACACTGGCCTGCATAAGGGCTTCATCTTTGGTCTTACCTTTGAATTCTAAGAATTCCATTATTTATTTCCTCCCTTATCGTTGCTATTGTTCTGGTACTTAAGCATTATATTCGCCTTAGCTCCTATACTGCCTGGTTTATAGTTTACATTTTCTCTGCGGGTTACATCATCACTGTCAACATTCACTGAATGTGCAGGATTAACATAACTCTTAAGTCTTGAAGAAGCCATCTTATTTATATTCTCTGACTGACTGTTCTCTGTTGGAACGTTACCATTCTGAGCATCCATCATTCTCTCATAGAAAGATTTCTTGTCAGGGTTCTTCTTCTTTGCCTGCTTCTTGGCAGCCTTCTCGGCACATTTTGCAAGCAGCTCATCCTTGTCCTGATGATTATAATAAGCATCAACTATAAGCTGAGATATTATCATAATAACAGAACCAACTATCCAGTAAAGACCGATAGCTATAGGAAGAGTTATACAGAATATAAGTGACATGATAGGCATGTAGTACATCATACCCTTCATCATGTTGTTGGCTGTCTGCTGATTGCTATCCATGTTGTTATTCTGTGATGACTTCATGGATATCTTTGTCTGTAAGAACTGCAGGAGAGCAGAAACGATAGGAACCACCAAAGCTATTGAAAGCTTCCATCCCGGTGCATCTGCAATATTCAGTCCAAACAGGAACTGATTCATGTTGTGGAACTGGTCAACATAGCTTGTGAGAGTAGCATTGCCTGCAAGATCAAGATTACTTATCAATTTATCCCAGTCGCTCTTGGCAAACTTGTCAAGAACATCAATGATCTGGTTTCTTGTAGGATCATCTCCCATCTGCTTAAGAGCCATTGTCACAGTGCTGACCTTTGACTCTCCGGCTACATCATTTATAGCTTTGATATAATCAGTCTTTGTACTCAATATGTCCACGATCTCGCTGTACTTCTTGGTCATTGAAGGAACATACGCAGGTATGTTCTGGATAACACTGTACAGACCATAGAATATAGGCAGCTGTATAAGCGAAGTCAGACATCCTGATGCCATGCTGACACCATATTTTTTCTGGATCTTCTGAGTTTCCTGCTGCTGCTTCATCATTGAGTCCTGATCAGTCTTGCCTTTATATTTCTTTGTTGCCTTGGCAATTTCAGGCTGGATGAAACTCATGATTTTGGTAGATCTCTGCTGTTTGAAATATAATGGGAACAGTGCACCTCTCAGTACAAATGTGAACAATATAACACACACGCTTAAATTGACATATGTGATTCCCATATGATTTCCGATAAATCCAACGAACATATATATCCAGTTGAATATCTTACCGAGAACCCAACAAACTGGTCCGAGTATCATTCCATCTTCTCTAGTTAGAAACATAATTTTCTCCTTTATGGAACTGGATCATATCCTCCTTTTGAAAAAGGATTGCATCTAAGTATCCTCCATACTGCAAGGAGACCACCTTTTAAAACTCCATACTTTTCGATAGCCTCAATTGCATACTGCGAACAAGTAGGAAAATACTTGCAGGTAGCATGTCCCTTAAGCGGTGACAAATACTTCCTGTAAAATTTGATTAAACCAATAAATATTTTTTTCATTTTTTTACCCTATGTGGCTTATCTTCTTTAACCCACACAAATGCATCAAAGCACTCTCAATGTCCTGACATTTCTTGTCCTTTGATGACGGTCTGGCTACTATCACTATGTCATAGCCAACATCAATATTTGCTCTGTTTAATCGGTAAGCTTCTCTAATCAATCTGGTTACCCTGTGTCTTACCACACTGTTACCAACTTTCTTACTAACAGAGATTCCGAGTCTGTTGTAATCCAAGCCGTTGCTTCTCAGATACATAACTAAATATTTATTGGCTACCGAATTCTTTGTGCTGTACACACTGCCAAACTCTCTGCTGTTTTTTAATGTAATCATCTTACTCATTGTGTAACCACCGAAACTTTGATTATTAGAAAAACTGTCGCTGTGACCCTATAAAAAAAGGTCACAACCATGTGACCTTACGCTGATAATTTCTTTCTTCCCTTAGCTCTTCTAGCGGCCAGTACCTTTCTGCCATTAGCAGTACTCATTCTCTTTCTAAAGCCATGAACCTTAGATCTCTGTCTCTTCTTAGGCTGGAATGTCATCTTCATTACAAAACACCTCCTTCTTTACAAATTTACTTGCCTATTATAAATAAATAGGTAATGTGAGTCAAGCCTTTTTTGCCGTTTTTCCTATATTTTATAAGGATTTCAGCCACTATTTGATAAAGGTGACGAATCGTTCTGGATTAATTAGGTGGATACATTAATATTAATCACAAAATGTTGTGGTTTCATAGATTAATCACATTTTTGTAAGCATTTAATTTTTGTTACCAGTCGCTTTACATAATGTTATCCACAATTTGTTGGTAACTTGTTGATAACTTTTTACTTTTGTGGGTTTAATTCTAAAAAACCCAGTATTTATCGCTGTTTGTGATGTTCACAAATATAAAACAGTCATTTTTTTATATTTACATAAGTTTGAAAATAATAATTATTATGAAACTTATGTAACAAAGTTATCAACATTCCATGTGGATTATACACAAATAAGATTTTTTATTAACTTTTTCATTTTTTGCCCCTTATTCTCGTTTATTTTGATTTTACCCCCAAATACGTGTACCTAACCGTATAAGCATGTAAAATCAAAATAAAGGCAATTTATCTTGTTTTTGACCTTAATATGCTTGAAATAGGGGTGCATTTATTATAAAATGTAATAGTGTTATTAATAATAGGAAGAATTATTTTTTTGAGGAAGGTTTTTTACGATGAAGGACTTAATATTAGCCAAGTGGAATGACATTTTGAATATACTTGAAAATGAACATGGAATTTCCCATATCATGATCCATACATGGATCGAACCTCTCAAGATATATTCAGTTGAGGATAACAAGGTCTATTTCACTCTGGACGAGGATTACGGACAGAGAGGCGTAGAATTTCTCAAGAGAAAATTATTTGATATATATCTTGAAACAGTTCTCAGAGAGCTCTTTCAGGACGATTCAATTCAGGTTATATTCACACTCGAGAGTCAGATGAGAAAGGATGAAAAGTCCCCTACATATTCAGAGGACTACAACGATGCCATTGCCAAGAGCAATCTCAGACCTGACTACACATTTGAGAACTTTATTGTTGGTGAGAGTAACAAGCACGCTCACGCAACATGTCTGGCAGTTGCCGATTCACCTGGACAGGACAAGTTCAATCCGCTTTTCCTGTATGGAGGATCAGGACTGGGCAAGACTCATCTTATGCAGTCCATAGCCCACTATATACTCCAGCACAATAGTAATATGAAGGTTCTCTATGTGCCATCGAACAAATTCACGAATGAGATCATAGAAGCAATCTCCAAGAATAAAACTGAAGAATTCAGAAACAAATACAGAACAGTGGATGTTCTTCTGATCGATGATATCCAGTACCTGATTGGTAAGGCAAGTACGCAGCAGGAATTCTTTGACACCTTCAACGCTCTTCATGACGAAGGTAAGCAGATAATCCTGTCGTCGGATAAGCCACCAAAGGAGATCAAGACTCTGGATGAGAGATTCAGATCAAGATTTGAGTGGGGTGTTCCTATCGACATCCACGCTCCTGATTATGAGACACGTATGGCTATCCTCAAGAACAAGGCTGAGATAAAGGGACTTACCGATATCATCAGCGAGGAGATATTTGAGTATATTGCCAACAATATAACCTACAACGTACGTGAGCTTGAGGGTGCGCTCAACAAGCTCAGCGTATATTCAGAGCTCGGAGATATCAAGATCACTGAGGAACTTGCCAAGAACGTCCTCAAGGATTTCATATCCAAGGATTCCAAGGTTACCATAACACCTGAGCTCATTATCAACACGGTTTCAGAGCATACTAATATATCAGTCAGTGACATCGTATCCACGAAGAGAAGCCAGGATATAGCCACTGCCCGTCAGATATCCATGTACCTGTGCAGGAAGTACACGGACAAGGGTCTGAAGAGTATAGGAGATGCATTTGGAGGAAAGGATCACTCCACCGTGCACAGCAATATACAGAAGGTTGAAGATAAGATTGAGAAGGATCCGGAATTTGCTGAGATGGTTGACGTCATAATCAAGAAGCTTAATCCACAAAAATAGCAAGTTATCCACATTTTTATCTTATAAACTCACTTATTTGTTTATAACCTTACAAACATAACGTGATTGTATATTGTTATTTGATGTTTGTTACATGTTGTTATGTGTTTGAGAATTGTTCTTACTCCTGATGAACAGGATTTTGCCATGTTGGTAAATGGTCAGTTTATGAACAGATTAAAATTGATTAGTAACATGGACACATAATTCTCAAAGCCTTGATTTGTAAGGGCTTGATACACTTTCAACATTATCAAAAGCACTACTACTGATACTACTAATTATCTTAATATATTTATAGTTAAGCGCTCGCACTGTTTGTTGTTATTTGAAGTTATACACACATATCATATTTTGATGATCATTATATTTGGACATGAAAGGAGATCACACTTAAAATGAAAATTTCCATAAGAAAATCTAACTTACTTCAGGGTATAAATATCGTATCAAAGGCTGTCTCCAACAAGACGACCCATCCGATACTGTCTTGTATCCTGGTTGAAGCTGCAGGCGGTGTTATTAAGCTCACAGCTAATGACATGGAGATAGGAATAGAAAGTTATGTTGACGGTACTGTTATAGAGGACGGAAAGGTTGCACTCGAGGCAAAGCTTTTCTCAGATTTCATAAGAAAGCTTCCTGACAGCGACATAACTATAGAGAGTGATAAGGACAGCAAGACACTTATCAAGTGTGAGAGACTTGAGTTCAACATACCTGGAAAGTCAGGAGATGATTTCTCCAATCTTCCTGTTGTATCAAAGGATAAGTTCATAACCATATCTCAGTTTGCGCTGAGAGAGGTTATCAATCAGACAATATTCTCTATATCAGATAATGAGAACAATAAGCTTATGACCGGTGAGTTATTTGAGGTATCAAACAATAAGCTCAGCGTGGTTTCTCTGGATGGACACAGAATATCCATCAGATATATAGAGCTCAAGGGAGATAATTCAGACATTAAGGTTGTAGTTCCAGGAAAATCCCTCAGCGACATAAGTAAGATCATGAACGGTGGAGTTGATGATTCTGTAAATATTTATTTCACTGACAACAATATATTATTTGAGTTTGACAATACAAAGGTTGTTTCAAGACTGATAGAGGGCGAGTATTTCAGAATAAGCCATATGCTCTCAGTTGATTATCAGATCAAGATGAAGATAAACAAGAGAGAGTTTCTTGACAGTTTGGACAGAGCAACTCTTCTTATAAAGGATTCAGACAAGAAGCCTATCAGACTCAGTATTGATGACAGAACGCTCGGTCTCAAGATCAGTTCTCTCATCGGTTCTCTGAATGAGGAGATAGATATCGAGAAGGAAGGTAACAATCTTGTCATTGGATTTAATCCAAAGCTTATAATAGATGCACTCAGAGTAATTGACGATGAGAATGTAACTATTTATTTCAACAATACAAAATCTCCATGTGTTATCAAGGATGATGCAGAGACATATATCTACCTTATCCTTCCTATGGGAATCAACGAAGAGTAAGAAGGGGTGAGAATATGGAGATAATCAAGTTAAGAGATGAGTTCATAAAGCTTGGACAGGCGCTTAAGGCTGCCGGTCTGGTGGAGTCAGGAGTTGACGCAAAGGAGGTCGTAGTTCAGGGACTGGTTGTGGTTAACGGTGAGATAGAGACCAGACGTGGAAGAAAGCTTTATGATGGTGATGAAGTAGAATTTGATGGTGATAAGATAAGTATTCAGAAATAATTGTGGTCGCCATCTTGCAGATGGTGAAGGTTATGTATATAGAGTCGATAGAGCTGAGTAATTACAGAAATTACAGTAATGTGAAAGTAGAATTTGGAAAAAATACGAATATCCTGTACGGCGATAACGCCCAGGGCAAGACAAATATACTTGAATCCATATACATGGCAGCGACTACGAAGTCACACAGAAAAAATACGCAGGATAAAGATATCATAAAGATAGGTGAAGATGAGAGCCATATAAGATTATTTGTCAACAAGAAAGACATATTGCACAAGATAGATATGCATCTTCGAAAGAGCAAAAATAAGGGAGTGGCGATCGATGGCATACCCATAAGGAGGGCCACGGAATTATATGGTCTTCTCAATGTAATATTCTTTTCACCTGAAGATCTGACTATCATTAAAAATGGACCAGCCGAGAGGAGAAGGTTCATGGATCTTGAATTGTGTCAGATAAGCAGATTGTATTATCAGAATCTGGCATCATATAACAGGATACTCAATCAGCGAAATAATCTGTTAAAGCAGATTTATCATAACAGAAGTCTCATGGATACACTGGATGTGTGGAATATGCAGCTTGTGGACTATGGGTCGAGGATAATAAAAGAGAGAAGAAATTTTATCGACATGATGAATGAGATAATTGGGGAGATCCACAGTCATCTCACATCGGGTAAGGAAAAGCTAGAGATAGTGTATGAGTGCAATGTCGATGAAGATAAATTCGATGAGACACTTCAGGAAAAGACTGAGATGGATATCAGATATTCAAGTACACAGTCTGGTCCACACAGAGATGATATAAGTTTTCTCATAAATGGAATAGACGCCAGAAAATATGGTTCACAGGGACAGCAGAGAACAGTTGCCCTGTCACTCAAGATGGCGGAGATAAAACTTGTAAAAAGGATAATCAATGATAATCCGATATTGCTTCTGGACGATGTCATGAGCGAGCTGGACACCAGTAGACGTGATGCATTGATAGAAGAGATAAAAGATATACAGACTATCATAACCTGTACGGGATATGATGATTTTGTTAAAGAGCAGGTAATAATCAACAATGTTTATAGCGTGGTGGAGGGAACGACCACCAGAGTAAGAACGGAGGAAGCATGAAAATGGAAAATGATAATTATGGAGCTGAACAGATACAGGTTCTGGAGGGACTGGAAGCAGTCAGAAAGAGACCTGGTATGTACATAGGAAGTACATCCTCCACTGGACTTCACCATCTTGTATACGAGATAGTTGATAATTCTGTAGATGAGGCTCTGGCAGGATATTGTACCCACATTCAGGTGTATATAAATGAGGATAACTCCATCACCGTAGTGGATGATGGACGAGGAATTCCTGTTGGAATACATAAAAAGCAGGGAATACCTGCTGTTGAGGTGGTATTTACCATACTTCATGCCGGCGGAAAGTTCGGCGGTGGAGGATATAAGGTATCCGGAGGACTTCACGGTGTTGGTGCATCAGTTGTAAATGCACTTTCAACATGGCTTGAAGTCGAGATTACCAGAGATGGCAAGGTGTACAAGCAGAGATATGAGAAGGGCAAGGTTATGTACAAGCTTCAGGTTATAGGTGAAGCACCTGAGGGAGTATCAGGAACAAAGGTTACATTCCTGCCGGATCATACAATATTTGAAGATAACATATACGATTACGATATACTGAGAAACAGACTTCGTGAGATGGCATTCCTTACAAAGGGCCTGAAGATAAGTCTTACAGATAAGAGACTTATTCCTGAGAAGGTAAGATCATTCCACTATGAGGGTGGTATAAAGGAGTTTGTAACATATCTGAACAGACACAGAGATCCTCTGTACAATGAGGTAATCTACTGTGAGGGAGTCAGAGATGGAATAAGTGTTGAGGTGGCACTTCAGCACAATGATTCATACAATGAATCCACATACAGCTTTGTAAATAACATCAACACACCTGAGGGTGGAACACATCTGACAGGATTTAAGTCAGCCATAACAAAGGTGTTCAATGATTATGCAAGAAAGAATAATATTATCAAGGAGAAGGATGACAATCTCTCGGGTGATGATCTGAGAGAGGGACTTGCAGCCATTGTATCTATCAAGATAAGTGATCCTCAGTTCGAGGGTCAGACAAAGCAGAAGCTTGGTAATTCAGAGGCAAGACCTGCAGTTGAGAGTGTTGTAACTGAGCAGCTTACATATTATCTTGAGCAGAATCCGCAGATTGCTAAGATAATTGTGAATAAAGCGGCTGTTGCACAGAGAGCCAGAATAGCTGCAAGAAAGGCAAGGGATGTTGCAAGGAAGGCAAATCTTTCAGACAACATGGCACTTCCTGGAAAGCTTGCGGATTGTTCAGACAAGGATCCAAAGAACTGTGAAATCTACATAGTCGAGGGAGATTCCGCCGGTGGTTCAGCTAAGACAGCGAGATCAAGAGCAACACAGGCCATACTTCCACTCAGAGGTAAGATCCTTAATGTTGAGAAGGCAAGAATAGACAGAATCCTTGGAAATGAAGAGATCAAAGCCATGATCACCGCATTTGGAACAGGTATCCACGAGAACTTCAATATAGAGAAGCTCAGATATAACAAGATCATCATCATGACCGATGCCGATGTGGATGGAGCTCATATAGCAACTCTTCTCCTCACATTCTTCTACAGATTCATGCCTGATCTTATCAGAAAGGGACATGTATATCTGGCACAGCCACCACTTTACAAGCTGGAGAAGAACAAGAAGGTATGGTATGCGTACAGTGATGATGAGCTGAACAGTATACTTGATGAAGTCGGAAGAGATCAGAACAACAAGATACAGCGATACAAGGGACTTGGAGAGATGGATGCAGAACAGCTCTGGGAGACAACCATGGATCCAGAAAAACGAATTCTTCTCAGAGTGGCAATTGATGATGACGATGAGTCAGAGATCGATATGACATTCAATGTACTCATGGGAGATAAGGTTGAACCACGTCGTGAGTTTATAGAGACAAATGCCAAGTATGTAAAGAATCTCGATATATAGTATATTGATTAAATAAATGTGATAAAACATAACCAATATCGAGAGAAAGGAAATCAAAAAATGGATGACGATAAGATTTTTGATAAAATAGATGAAGTTGGTCTGAAAAAAACAATGGAGCGTTCATATATAGATTATGCCATGAGCGTTATCGCTGCCAGAGCTCTTCCTGATGTAAGAGATGGTCTTAAACCTGTTCAGCGAAGAATACTTCATTCTATGATAGAACTTAACAATGGACCTGATAAGCCACACCGTAAATGTGCCCGTATCGTCGGTGATACAATGGGTAAATATCATCCACATGGAGACAGTTCAATATACGAGGCACTTGTAAAGCTGGCTCAGGAGTGGAATACCAGATATCCACTTGTGGATGGACATGGAAACTTTGGATCGGTCGACGGTGACCATGCCGCTGCCATGCGATATACAGAGGCAAGACTTTCCAAGATATCCATGGAGATGATGGCAGATATCAACAAAGATACAGTTGATTTCACACCTAACTTTGATGGTACAGAGAAAGAACCAGTGGTACTACCATCACGTTATCCTAACCTATTGGTAAATGGTACATCAGGTATCGCAGTAGGTATGGCTACCAATATTCCACCACATAATTTAAAGGAAACTATCGATGCAGCCATAAAGATCATCGATAACAGAGTGGAAGAAGGACGTGAGACAGAGATAGATGAGATCATGGACATAGTAAAGGGTCCGGATTTCCCTACAGGCGCACAGATACTGGGCAGACAGGGAATAAACGATGCATATAGAACAGGTCGAGGCAAGATAAAAGTACGTGCAATCACAGAAATCGAAACAATGACCAACGGAAAGCACCGCATTGTTGTAACCGAACTACCATATATGGTAAATAAATCCCTTCTTATAAAGAATATGGTCGATCTTGTCAAGAACAAGAGAATCGATGGAATCACAGATATAAGAGATGAGTCTTCAAGAGAGGGAATGAGAGTTGTCATTGAGCTTAGAAAGGATGTCAATGCCAACGTAATACTCAACCAGCTCTTCAAACACACACAGCTCCAGGATACATTTGGATGTATCATGCTGGCTCTGGTGGATGGAGTACCTAAGATACTCAACATCAAGGACATGCTCACATACTACCTGAAGCATCAGGAGGATGTTGTCACAAGAAGAACAAAGTATGATCTGAACAAGGCTGAGGAGAGAGCCCACATATTACAGGGTTATCTCATAGCACTGGACAACATAGATGAGGTCATTACGATCATCAGAAATTCAAAGAATGTTGGAGAGGCTAAGGCAAAGCTGATCGAAAGATTTGGACTTTCCGAGGCACAGGCCGGAGCAATCGTTGATATGAGACTCCGTGCTCTGACAGGTCTGGAAAGAGAGAAGATCGAGAACGAGTACAATGAGCTTATTGCGAAGATAGCTGAGTACAAGGAGATACTTGCAGATGAGAATAAGCTTCTCGGAGTTATCAAGACTGAGCTTGCAGTGATAGCTGACAAGTACGGTGATGAGAGAAGAACATCCATAACTGCATATTCAGATGATATAACAGATGAGGAGCTTATCAAGAGAGAAGAGATAGTTATCTCCATGACAAAGCTCGGATATATCAAGAGAATGCCAAAGGATACCTTCAAGGTACAGAACAGAGGCGGCAAGGGTATCAAGGGAATGAACACCATCGACAACGATATAATCGATGAGATATTCCTTACTAATACCCACAACTTCATAATGTTCTTCACCAATATGGGAAGAGTATACAGAATGAAGGGATACGAGATACCTGAGTCAGGACGTAATGCAAGGGGTGTTGCGATAGTCAACCTTCTTCAGCTTCTTCCTGGTGAGAAGGTAACAGCCATAATCCCTATAGCCGGATTTGACAAGAAGTATCTCATGATGGCTACAAAGAATGGTATTGTAAAGAAGACCAAGATAGAGGCATTTGAGAATATAAGAAAGACCGGTCTGGCAGCCATAACACTGAATGAGGGAGATGAACTAATAGAGGTTAAGGCAACGAGCGGTGAGAATGATGTATTCCTTGTAACTGCCAAGGGTATGTGTATCAGATTCAATGAGGAATGTGTCCGTGACACAGGACGTACATCCATGGGTGTACGTGGAATAAGATGCGACAAGGGCGATGAAGTTATAGCAATGCAGCTTGATGTTCAGGGCGACGAGATGCTCTTCGTAACCACAAAGGGTATGGGTAAGAGAACTGAACTGTCAGAATTTGCCCCTCAGATGAGAGGTGGTAAGGGTGTCAAGTGTTACAGGATAACCGATAAGACCGGTGACATCGTCAGCGCAAAGGCCGTGACAAATGACCATGATATAATGATGATGACCAATGAGGGAATCATGATCAGAATGCATTGTTCAGATATAACTGTAATAGGAAGAATAACCTCAGGTGTCAAGCTTATGAATATCGGCAAGGATGGCAACACATTTGTGGCATCTGTTGCAAAGCTTGCAAGAAGTGATGAAGATGAAGAGGCAGAGGACTCAGAGAATCCAGAATCAGCAGAAAATGAAGTATCAGAGAATGTAGAGAACGATACGGAGAATGATGCCGAGAGTAATTCAGAGGAGTAATTATAATCACAAATAAAGATAGATGTACTGTGTTGTAATATGCAAGACAGTACATCTTTTTTTATGTCCATGGATGTTTACAGATTGTGTGCAAATAGCCGTTATGATATACTTATCTTGGATTACACATAGGGAGAAAATAATCCTGAACGCAGGATTTTGAAGGTTATTATAAAGAGATTGAAATTATGGGAAAATACAACAAAATTATTGGGGGTAAAAGGCATGACGGCGAATGTGATACAGGTGGTGGCATCGGCAGCTACAACGGCTGCATCTACGGTTACAGAGGCAACAACGGAAGGAAAACTGGACAAGATATTCCAGAGCTCCGAGAAGGCGTCTGAACTTTCTTACAGTATAATGAACATCATATATATATTGGCGGCGATGATCATAGTTGTTGCGATATTTACAGTGGTGTTATACATATACAAATTCATCATGAACAGGAGAGATCCAAACTACAAAAAGAACGATGATACGTTCCTGGATGATTAAAACAAATTTATAAAATGGCGGTGAAGAGATGAGAGTTATTGCAGCAGAAGAGATTACCAGAAATGTAAGGGAGATGTGCATCGAAGCAAATGTAAATCTGTCTGAGGATATGGAGAAGGCGGTCAGGGATTCAGTAGAATCTGAGGACAGTCCACTCGGAAAGCAGATACTTGGACAGTTGTGTGAGAATCTGGATATAGCAAAGGAGAATGATATTCCTATCTGTCAGGATACGGGAATGGCTGTTTTCTTTGTGAATGTTGGACAGGATGTACATATAGAAGGAATGAACATAACTGATGCCATAAACGAAGGTGTGAGACAGGGATACACTGACGGATACCTGAGAAAATCAGTGGTAAAGGATCCTCTTATCAGAGAAAATACAAAGGATAATACCCCGGCGATTATACATTATGATATAGTTCCGGGAGATAAAATAGAGATAACTATAGCTCCAAAGGGATTTGGAAGCGAGAATATGAGCAAGGTGTACATGCTCAAGCCGGCAGATGGAGAAGAGGGCGTGAAGGCTGCTGTTCTTCAGGCTGTAAAGGATGCCGGACCAAATGCATGTCCTCCCGTATTCGTAGGTGTGGGTCTTGGAGGAGACTTTGAGCTTGCTGCGAAGCTTGCAAAGAGGGCTCTTACAAGAAAGGTAGGAGTTCACTCAGACAGAGAGCATATAGCAAGGATAGAGAGTGAGCTTCTGGAGATGATCAACAACACTGGAATAGGACCTGGCGGTCTTGGAGGAAAGACCACGGCACTGGCTGTGAACATAGAGACATATGCCACTCACATAGCCGGAATGCCATTGGCAGTTAATATGTGCTGTCATGTGAACAGACACGTTACGAGAGTATTATAGGAGGAGGTTAGGTTCATCATGGATAGACATATAAAGGCACCATTTGACAGAGAAGAGGTAAAGACCCTCAAGGCAGGGGATTATGTATATATAGATGGAATAGTGTACAGTGCCAGGGATGCCGCACACAAGAGAATGTATGATGCCATCATGGAATCAGGATGCGTGGACGCCAGTGGAACTGAGTTATACGAGAAGGGCATAGTTCCTATAGACCTTAACGGCAATGTGATATATTATCTCGGACCGACACCGGCAAAACCTGGACAGGTCATAGGCTCGGCGGGACCGACAACCAGCAGCAGAATGGACAAATACACTCCACTCATTCTCAGCAAGGGTCTGTGTGGAATGATAGGAAAGGGAAAGAGAAGCCAGGAGGTTATACAGGCAATAATAGACAACAAGGCTGTGTATCTGGCAGCCGTTGGCGGTGCAGGAGCGCTTCTCTCCAAATGTATCAAGAAATCCGAGGTGATCGCGTACGATGATCTCGGAACAGAGGCTATAAGGAAGATGACAGTGGAGAATTTCCCAGCTATTGTGGTTATAGATTCAGAGGGACACAACCTGTATGAAACAGCGGTAAAGGATTATCTTGAGCAGAATAAATAATACAGGAATAAAATAAAAAGTATACAGAATCTCAACAATGAATTAGCAAAAATGCACAAAATAATTGTTGAATATTACAGTCACAATAATGTTGACTAAAATATATTAAACTTGTAAAATTTTAATATGAGTTAGTCTCATATTAAATTAATTGTTGTATTAACAAGGGAAAGAAGAAAAAGGAGAGATTTAATGAGAAGAGAAAAAGTTTTCAACAGATCGTTATTGATCCTTGCAATCATGTCAATCATGCTCTTTGCAATGACAATAACAGCATCGGCAGCATCAGGAAGAGCAGTAACAAATCTTCAGCAGACAGATGATACCAAGACAGGTGTCACAGTTCAGTGGAGCGGTAATTATGGAGAGGAATACTTAGTGTATTTATCCCAGGATAGATCTTCAGGATATCAGGCATTAAGTTCTTATACTTCAACATCAAATAAGAAGTATATTTACAATCTTCAGGCCGGCAGAGCATACTATGTAATAGTTCAGACATATGTCAACAAGCAGCTTGTTGGACAGTCAGATCCACTTCAGGTTGTAACAACTCCTGAGAATGTAAATTATAAGTCAATAAAGCAGACTTCAGGCACAAAGAACAAGATTGGTTTACAGTGGAACAGCGTTTCAGGTGTAACAGGATATGTAGTTGCCAAGATCAGTGGTTCAAAGGTTGAGGCTCAGTACAACGTTACTACAAACAAGGCAACTGTACCTGCACAGGCCGGAACCCACTACAGTGGATATTATGTATATTCATATAAGAGATCAGAGTCAAACTACATAGCACTTGGTTATGGACAGTCAACAGGTACACTCTACTCAGCACCTGTTAACCCACAGTATGTTGCCGATGCAAAGGCAGGAACTCTTATATGGAGTCCAGCTAAGAGTGGAAATGTAATAACAATCGGATGGAAGGCAAATCCAAACTATGACTATCCTACAGGATATCAGGTTCAGATCTACTCTCTCAACGGAAAGACCAGATTATACACAACAAAGGCTACAACAAAGACCAGCGTTAAGATCAACAACGCAAAGGTTCGTAAGGCAATCAACAACAAGGGATTCAAGGTAAGAATCCGTGCATACAAAGAGGCAAATGGTGGTGCTAAGTGCTGGAGCAATTGGTCAGCATTCAAGACAATCATACCTCAGGCATGTGTAAAGAAGAGTAATGTAACTTCTGTAAGCAGCACTGCTGCAAAGGTAAAATGGAAGAAGGTAGCAAATACAAAGTATTATCTTGTATACTATACAAAGAATCCATACGCTTCAAATGCAAAATGGATAAAGAAAAAGGTAAGTGCTAAGAGCAGCTCTTATACAATAAGAGGTCTTAAGGCATATTCTACATTTGGAGTATATGTTATCCCTGTTGTCAAGGTAAGAGGAAAGACCTACAGAGGACAGGCTTGTGAGTATATAAGATGCAGTTACTACTATAGATAAGATAGTAAGAAACATCTACAAAACGATAAGAGGGCGGATACAAAAAAGTATCCGCCTTTTTTGTCGATTTTAGGCTTATTATTTTCTTCGAAGATTGTCAATAGTAAATCAACAACTTAATTAAATTTTACTCTACACTAAAGCGTAGAGTAAAATCCTGTCTAAGACAATTCATCCATAGCCGATTGTTTTCCTTCGGCTAACGTCATGCATGAACACAATCTAGTCCATGCGTGATATTTCTCATTGAACATCATAACATCATATTTAGGGTTAAACGAATTAATTTCTAACCCGTTAGTATTCCTGTTTACAATGGCAACCTTTGTACCATTTACTTTAAATTCTCTTCTACTCATGATATCATATCCCTTCTTTATTTGATATACTTATTATATTCTATTTTTAGAATATTGTCAATAAGAAATATTCACTTTTTAGAATATTTTTATTGACTCAAAGCTATAAACAATATTATACTATAAACATCAAGAAAGGAGCTAAAAAAAATGATTATTTATAAAACAAACATTTTTGAACTATTAAAAATTCATGGCTACAACCAGACAAAAATACAAAAAGAGAATCTATTGTCTGGACAGACTATTCAAAACATTAAAGCAGGGAAAAGCATAACACTAGACACATTAAACAAGATATGTATTATGTGCAACTGCCAGCCGTCCGACATTATAGAGATAAAAGCAAGCGAAGAGGAAAAAGCAAAATATCTAATATAATATACCTGCACGCAACAATTCCTCATTAAACAACTGCCTTGATGTGTGCCAGTTCAACAACTTACGTGGTAGATCGTTTATCCAATCCTGTATATACTTTACTTTACGCTTACTCACCTTGTCCGTGTCATGTCCTTTAGGTACATGCCGCCTTATCAACTTGTTTGCATTTTCATTACTACCACGTTCATAACTGCTATAGGCATGGCAGTAGTATACCTCTGTACGATTCCCTCCATGAATCTTTGATTTTCTCATTCCCTCATAATCTGAAAACTCAACTCCATTGTCTACGGTTATTGTTTTAAAAAGTTTGCCAAAATCATCGCCAAGCTCCTGTTCCAGGCTGTCAAGCTCTGCAACTACAGAGCTTGCGCCCTGTGTCGGCATCTTACGGACTATCTCCATTCTAGTCTTGCGCTCTGTAAGAACCAACAAACAAGACCTTGAAACTCCCTTTTTACCCTTTACTGTGTCCATTTCCCAGTGTCCAAAATCTTCACGAGTATTTATATAAGCTGGTCGCTTTTCTATACTCTGTCCAACGCTCATGCGTTTTTGCGGTTTCTTCTTATACCCGTGATGCTTCTTTTTACCCTTGATTGATAGATTTTTGTTTGACAGTTTCAAAAAAACATGAGCATCTATGTATCTGTAGAGCGTATTCACGCTAATATCGGTTTTAAATCCCGCATGCCCTGCCATCACTAAAGCGACAGCAGGAGAGTAACCGCCCTTAATTATCTTATCTTCTATGTATCTGGAAAATTCTATATCATTGCCAAGCTTCAATGGCCGCCCCTTGGAAGTCTGTGCATAATCAGTATTTTGCTGTGCAAGGTCTGCACTGTACCGCTCAATTTCCACAAGTTCACTTGTAGTATGTTTATATACGCCTTTTCTATATTCACGTGTGATAGTAGCACGTGACACACCAAGGTATCTTGCTATATCTGCTTTACTGCTCCCCCTGTTGAGCAGTGTCTCCATAGCAATCCTGTCACTATATATTAAATGTTTGAATTTCTTCACATCATCACCCTTTTTTTACAAAAAAATATGTGCCATCCCTGACACATATTTTATGGTATTATTTGTCATTTGTTTACTGGTAATATTTTCCAGTTAGATGGACAGCTCCATCTGCTTTGTGAATAAGTCCTTTTCACTTTCATCCAAGTTCCTGAAGCCCTCACCAGCAAGGACAGTTTCACTGTCTGCCTGTTTAGGGAAGAATAAGACATTGTTAATATAAGCTTTAGCTTCATCAAGGCTCTTATCCCTTACCGCATATCTACCACGTACAGGATTATCTAAAGTCTGAACATACAAATATTTAAGGCTTTCAGGTTGCCAGAGATGAACAGACATGGTAAGCGGTGTCATTTTGATATATAGCTTGCACCGCCTGCGGAGCTGTATTATATCCTCATTCTCTGAGCCCGGAAGGTCTTTATATAATTCCTCCATACTCTTACTTGTAGTTATTATCATAAGTTTACATTCTAAAAACTTGTTATGATACCGTGCCCGCACCATTGACTGTGTATGATTATCGAGCAGTTTCAGTAGACTGCTAAAGTTCACATCATACGCCCTAAGGTCATCAAGTATGACACAGTCCTGACCTTTATAGTCATCGAGCATATCTTCACCGCCAGACGACACATAACAACTGTACTCATTTTGTGCCGCAAGCTCTTTAGCATATGTTGTTTTTCCACAACTGCTGTCACCATAAATATATATGACTTCCATGTCTCTGTTTTCCCCCTTTATCTTATCTAAGCGATACCTAAACGCATTGTCTATTGACTTCCTAAATTTGTCATACTCCTGTGGAGTTATGTAATCTGTGTAATTAAATTCTCTAATGATACCCGCAGTTATCAGGTCAACTATTTCCTGTTTCCTCTGCCTGTCAGCTTCACGGCTTCTTGCCGTGTCACGCTCTTTCACAAAATCAAAGTTGCTTTTAACTTCTTCGTCGAGATACTGGTATTTATCTGCTACATTCCTATGTGTCGCATATGCAAGGGCATCAGCAAAGCGTCCTTGTATACGTCCTATGTAATTTGATGTGACACCAAACCACTTACATATGGAATCAGTCGGTGTAGAATCCTTAAATCTAATGTATATGTGCCAGTGTGCCGCCTTGGGTGTGGCATCTGCATTGATGTCTTTATCATGCAAGATATACGCATAATCCCTGACAGCGTTATGATCTAACCCGCTTTGTATCTGGTCTTCACTGAGATATTCAAGTTGTTGGATTATCTCACATGTTTTCCATGTTTTTGGGGTTCTGTCTTTTTTCTTTTCTGTATTCTCCATGTAATCCCTCTTTTCATGCATTTTTTACACCTTTTACACCATTTACACCATGCCGAGGACAAGCCCACTCGGCATGGCATAGAAGCCTTGATTTTATTATGATTTTAAGGGGATGGGAGATAGTATTTTTACACTATTACACCATATTTTTATATATTGCTTATGTCTCCGTATAAGCGCAGTTGCTAAAGGTGTAATTTGTGTAATTATCTTTAGTTTAATGGTACCATTCCCACACCCCAACCCCTTGCCCGAGCTCCCAAGGGGCTATTATTTCAGTTTTGCGCTCATCTTATGAATCTGAACAGACTGCACGCCAGACGGCACACATTGTTGAGCAGACGAAGCACGTTGTTTATGATTGACAGTAAATATTTCATGCAATATACCTCCACGTAGCCCGTGGCGGTGTAGGTGTCAAGGCACGCCACAGGCTTTAGGCCTTGACACCTACACCGCCACAGGCTAATTATAGTTATCAGGGTGATGGCTCACCCTGCGCAGCCACTTGTTATTATTGAGTACGCACAGAGCGCACAGCCGAAGGCGGAGAGTGCGGCGGGGCTGAAGCCGCCGCACGCACTCTATCTTTTACGCTTCCTATACCTCTTTTTGATACCTGTTGCAAAGTCTATGTTTGGTTCTATAACACCTTGAGCCGCCAAAATCTCCGCATCTGTCAGCATGTCTTTTTTCTTAAGGTCATCAACAAGTGCTGATGTATCATAAGCCGCATAGTCCTTGTTGAATACAAACTTGTACGACTTGCTGAGCGGCTTTATCATGTCTATGTTGTCGCAGTTCTCGAAGCTAACCGCGTCATACTCACGCACCGACAGTATGCGCCACGTTTTATTCACACAGTATAAAGACCCTGTTATCTGTCTTAAAAGGGCATCTACAAATTTAAAACGCTGGGCAGTGCAGATAATACCTATCTTATTTTTTCGCACTTGCAAGAGCCGCTTTAAGAGCTCTGTAGATATGTTATCTTTATAGTTTCTGCTATTCCATATCGCACCAACCTCATCAAACACAAATAAAGTTATATCGTCCTCTTCCTGTTCAACGTTCTTCATCTGCTCCGCACTGATAAACGGCGTGTAAGGCACGTCAAGAAGCTCTACATTACTGATAATGTGTATATTCTGAGTAACAAATGCCTGTTTGTCCTCATTCCAGACAGACAGACCATTGTATCTGTTATAAACGCACCTGGCCAACATCGTCATATCCAGAGTCTTACCAGAGCCGAACACCTTATTACGATATGCGGTTATCATATAGATTCTGCCAAAAAAGTGACAGCGGTTATATTCCTTATGTTTAAAATACTTGTATATATCTACCGCACCGTTTGTTATGATATGGTAAAAATGCTTAATACAAAAAGGTACAATAGGCACATACACCATCACAAACGCAATTATTCCAGTACTTAACAACAGTTTCATAATCTCAACCCCCTAAAGCATCCGAGAATCACAGCCATAAACAGCAGTATCAGCATGTAAGCAAAGATCTTTGCCGCCATCATGTACAAGTCACCATTACTGTATAAATCCAATATTAATTCATCCATACATCACACCCCCCTAAAATTTGTTAAAATCACACAGTATACGATACACTGTACGGACTACATTCCACATGACCCAAAACATTAACTCTATAGCTATCAGTACAAGAACATTATATATATCCGTGTTACTTCTTGTTTTAGTCTGAAAACCTGCATCACCTGCTGTAGCAACATCAACATTTAAGCTTATGCCATCCGCCACCGGAACGACAGTATTTTTACTCACATCATAGCTGTACACATGCGATACTGTAGATGCTTGCGCATCACCGATAGTAGCTATCTGATAGATGCTAAAGCCCAGAATTACCAAGCTACCAATCAAAATCATTATTTTCAATTTTCGATTCAAGATAATCACTCTCCTTATCTTTATATTCATTAAATGTCTGTTCGTCACGTTTAAACTCATTAAGCTCTCTGTATTCCTTTATAAGCTGAAGACTGCCAGCTACAAAGACAACAAAACACAAAAAAGACCACACTTTATACCACCTCACTTTATATGTACAATTTGCACAAAACATCACTTTGACCGGTCAAGATCTCAACCACCTGTTTCAATTCCCCCAGCTTCGTGATAAAATTATATTTATCAATAAAATTACGAAAGGAGATAAAACAACAAATGAACAGCCCAATTCTATTTATATGCATATTAATATTAGTAATTATAATTCCAGTTGCTATAGCAACAATAATCGCTATATGGGGAATCAGAAGAAAGAAGAAGGCTGGAAAATAAATTCCAGTCTTTTTCTTTTACTCGTCTCCACTTTCTGCGATTCCACGAATGAAATAATATAGCAACGTTCCAACTAGAGAGCATATAAGAAATGTCATTATGATATTCCAAATGGAAAAGCTTACATCCCCCGCATTGAACTTGTGATTAAGAACACTAAATATACACCTTGCTATGGCTTTAACACAATCAATCATACATACACCCCCTACTTTTTAAGCAGTTTATAAATACTGATTACCGCAATAATCACAACGGCACCGATTACTACAGTCCAAAATGACGCAGGTATAAACTCAAAGAATGCCGCTATGACTGGAAAAAGCCCATCCTCACCATCAAGCAGGGCCTTAAAAAAAGCAACTATACCTTTGAGTATCGACCAAAACCCGCTTGCACTGGGATCTGTGACAGTACCAGAACCGCCACCGCCAGAACCGCCGTCACCACCAGAACCGCCGTCACCGCCATCACCGCCAGTGCCACCGTCACCACCAGAGCCACCGCTTCCGCCGTCTCCACCATCACCACCGTCACCGCCAGTCACATTAACAGTAACGTTAACAATAGTCTTATCACCATCATTTCCAACAACTTGAGTTACTTTCTTATCTTTTCCCTCTCCTGTAGTAGATGTAGTTATGTTATTGCTTAAATCAGTTTTTTTAAATGTTGCTAAATCCCATTTAGCAAAACTCTGTTGACCAGATAGACCACCATTACCGCCTATTTTCCGAACAAAAGCCGTGCAATACAAATCAGATGAAGCTATATTAACTATGTCGCCTTTATCAAGACCTAACAAAGTTCCAAATGCTTCAACACCCGAAGTTATAGCATCCATAATGTTAGCAAATGAAATATCGCCACTATTAAATTTGACAACCTTCAAAGAATGTATATAAGAAGTATAATTATTAGGATAATCGCCAACGCATGCTTTTAGAGTTCCCAAATCGAATGAACGTTCATCAAAAACAGTGGACTTCATTTTATAACAAACCCTTACAGAAAATTTAAATTCAAACTGATAATCGTCAGGACTAACAACCATTTTCGGAAAAGAATCATAATTATAAGTTGCAGAAAATTTATAAGAACTCTTATTATCAACCCCAGCTTCTGGTACAACATTCATAACGAAGCTATCCCAGCCGAAGGAATCACAGCCCTCCTTTTTCTTCTCGACATAATCTGGATTCTGATTATCTGCTAAATCTGTCTGACCTTCCAGAAATTTCTTACAATTTATATAATCTTCTATATAACCATTTTCATTTTCTGCACACTTTACAAGAGGTATATTTGTAGCCATTAACCGGAAGTCACCAAGACCAGTATCAGCATTTTGTACTTTAAAACGAAACCCCCTATAACCTATTGAAGAATCTTTTTCAAAAAAAGAAGTATCACCATTCATATCACCATGAACGACACTAAAAAACTTATCATAACCGCCTGCAAGATTGCCGCCAAGGGAAGAAATACCACCAACATCAGACGAAGTAAAAACACGCGCGAACTCATATAGATTATAATAAGAATCATCAGACCCAGCAGTATTAGCACTATAAGCCATACATATCTTTGAACCGCTAGGAACCCACATGTAATACGCATATATACTTGCCCCTGTTCCATATTGCTTTGATCCAGATGTCTCATACAATACAAAGTACAAATCATTAGACCCTGTAAAATCCTGAGTGCCTAACTCAGCGAGAAAGTCAGACCATTGTTGCTGATTACTTTTTATAGCGGGTTCACCATTTTTTTTAAAACAAGTATTTTCACACTCATACGGACTAGGGTTTTTATACACCGCAGACGCATTATCTTTATTTAATTTTGTTTTAAAAGACTTATTCTGATAAAGATAACCACTCTTAGTAACATAGTCTTCACCGTGCATATATGGCGCGATATTTGAACCAAGTTTTGTATCATCCGTTGAACCATCAACAGCAAGCACTACAAACCGAGGACATACAGAGCAGAACATCACCAGGACCGCCAGCAAAATATACATTACCTTGATTCTGCTCATTTTCTTTACCATTTTTTTTCACCTCCCAAATTTTTCTAAAATAATAGGGCGTATCTCTACACCCTATTACAAAACAACAAAGATATTTTACCCATAAGGATTAGCCACGTGCTGCCTTTATGAGCTTCTTGAATACGATGCAACCTGCACCGACTACAGGAACTGCCATAAGCACCATAAGTAGCGGATTACCAGCGATAGTATCAAGCACTGTACCCATTACCGTAGAAAGATTACCCACGGCGGTTGTTACTGCTGAAAACTCCATATCATTCACCCCCTTTACTAAGTATTTATGTAAATACCTTAGCAAGAGGTATCAACACCTTTTAACATTTCTGGATCTATGCCAACTATCTTTAATGCCCTTTCAAGACCATGTAATTCACTTTCAACATAAAGAGAACCAGAACGTTCAAAACGACCAAGAAGATCTTTATATACATCAGCAAGAACTAACATTCTAGCCTTATCAACATCTAATGAAAAACCATCACTCATGCTTTTCACCGCCCTTACCAACCGAACCAGTAGCAGAAACAGCGTCCACCGCCTTCAGCTTCTTATCCACTATATCGAAGTACACTTTGCACTTCTGAAAGACACCGATAGTTACCAGATTGTTTTTCTCTCCACATGTCACATCGAAAGACTTAAAGCCATTCGATAAACCAACAACATAGTATTTACTATCAGATTCACCATTCTTACCCTGTATAGTTCTTTCTTCCTGAGACACCTTCATCAGGTCCAAATTAAACAATGCTGCCATAATTACACCAACCTTCCTTTAGCCATATTCGATTTAGTCGAACAACTGTTTGTTACATTATTATTGTAAATCTTCGCTTATTATTTTCTTGTAAAAACTCCTTGACATTCACTGCCAGGTTTGGTATTATAAACAAGCGTCAAAAATTAAATACTCTTTGGTAGGAGATTTTTATTTAGGCATTTTGCAGAAGTACTCAAGTGGCTGAAGAGGCGCCCCTGCTAAGGGTGTAGGCCGTTTGCGCGGCGCGAGGGTTCAAATCCCTCCTTCTGCGTTTCCTTTTTTGGAGATGCTTATGACGTTATTCCTCGATAGCTCAATGGTAGAGCACTCGGCTGTTAACCGAGGGGTTGTAGGTTCGAGCCCTACTCGGGGAGCTTTAATTAAATAATATGGTGCGATAGCCAAGTGGTAAGGCCCCGGTCTGCAACACCGTCATCGCCGGTTCAAATCCGGCTCGCACCTCTCAAGCGGAAGATATATGTAATATATATCTTCCTTTTTTTTGTAACCTTGAATATGCTTTTTTTGTCTGTTATACTGTAGAGGTATATTGGCTATTGAAATAGTAGGAGGTGGGGTATGACTCAAATTTTAAAAGATTCAATAAAAATTGAATACAAACTTGATCAGGTTACTCCTATTAGCAAATATGAAATGAATGCCTATAATGTGCCTTTTGCAGGCAACACAAGCATGTGCAGGGAAGTGTTTGTTAAGGGGGAAAGAAAACTCGAATTCTCAATAGATGGGGATATGAGTCTTAGTCAGATAATGCAGAAACCGGTTTTCAGGGATGAACTGGTGGAATACATATTCAGCATAAGCAAGCAGCTTGTGTCAGTCATACAGAATGGACTAGCACTCGAGAAGGTAGTGTGGGATACGAATTATATGTATGTGAGATTTAGTGACTTCTCCATACAGCTTCTGTATCTTCCATTTGAAAGCAAATTTGACAAGAAGGACATTGGGGAGTTCGTGAAGAGCATCTTGTCAGGATTTGTCTATGCACACACACCAGCCATAGAATGTGCTAACCAGATAGTTGATTATTTCAACGATCACAGGGAGTTTGATGCATTTCATTTCAATGAATTTGTGTCAGATCTCAGAGCATCAAGTCAGCTCCTTATAATACAGGGTGAAAAGGGCAAGAGTAAGGTACTCACTTCAAATGAGAATAATAAAGAGCTTGCAATCCACAAAGCCGAGGAGGCAGCCAGAAAGGCTGAAGAGGCAAGAATGCAGGCCGAAAATGAGGTAAAGAGACAGATAGAGGAAGCAAAGTATCAGGCGGAAGTTGCCAGACAGGCAGAGGAGACCCGTATGAAGGCCGAGGCGGCAAGGGTCGAAGCCGAGATATGGAGACAGAAGGTCACTGCTGAGGCAAAGGATTATGAGCAGACAGCGGTACTCACAGCTCAGGATATGTACTCATATCAGGGCAATTCCGATGACAGTGAGAGGCTTAAGGCTGAAGAAATGTTCAGGAATGCCGAGGAGGAGCGAATCAGGGCAGAGAAGGTTTCATCGCAGTATGCAGATGAGATAAGACGTGCCAGAGAGCAGGAGATGCATGCTGAGGAGGCTAGAATGCAGGCAGAATTTGCAGCCCGCAAGAATGCTGAGGAGGCTAAGAGACAGGCAGGCCTTGCAAAGCTCAAGGCGGAGGAAGCCAAGAGACTCAGCGAGCAGCCGGATGAGGAGCCACCTACAACACTGTTCAGCAACAGAACACTTGTCACAGGCAGCAAGCCGACCCTCACCAGAAAGACTACGGGTGAGAGCGTTCAGATTAATAAACAGGTATTCTGTATTGGTAAGGCTGATCAGGGTGTTGACTATAAGGTAACAGGAAACAAGTCTATAAGTAGAAGACATGCCTATATCACCAGTATCAATGGAACACATTATTTGAGAGATAACAACTCAACAAACCATACATTCCTGAACGGAACTCAGGTGTACAGCAATGTTGATGTGGCTATCCCTGATAACAGTGTGATAAGGCTTTCAAATGAGGAGTTCATATTCAGGATAAATTCTTAAATATGAAGTTCGATAAATGTAATAAATCAGGTTGATCCGTAAGGATGGAGGAAGAGATATGTATTGTGATAATTGTGGTTGTGAATTGGGGGAGAACGTAAGAAAGTGTCCTGTCTGTGGAAAAGAATTTCCTTTGATAGAGCCGGAAGTTGACGACAGCACAACTGTGCTTACAAGTGAGCCGGACGTCGATGAGGACGATGACAGCACAACTGTCCTGACAGGCGGAACACAGGGCATGCCTCAGATGATGCAGCAGCCACAGGGTAATCCTGTGCCACCGCAGCAGCCTCAGATGGGAATGCCACAACCTCAGATAATGCCACAGGAAGGCGCCGATATAATGATAAAGAAAAAGGGCGAGAAGAAGGGTATGAGCAAGGGTGCAAAGGCCGCACTCATAGCTATACCAGTGGTTATCGTCATCGCTATAGGCGTCTTTGCATTTATATTTGTTCCAAAGTTTAGAAAGTATAACGAGGCCAACGACCTCATGGACCAGGGAAAGGTTGAAGAGGCCGTGACACTGTATAAGGATCTTGGAAAATTCAAGGATTCCTATACAAAGGCAAACGGAGACGCTTATTATGAGTATGCCGAGGGTCTTGAAAAAGAAGGCAAGAACCTTGAGGCGGCTGAATATTATAAGAAGTCAGGCAATAGCAGAAAGGCTGCAGAGAACTACAGCAAGTCATCTGACGGTGACGAGGAGAGTTTCAGCAGCGATGACGCATTTGATAAGGCTTATCAGTGTTATTACAATGCGGGAATGGATCAGATGAATGCGGCATCCTACGATGCAGCCATAGATGCATTCAACAACGCAGGCTCATACAAGGATGCATCGGACAAGGTTATCGAGTGTACATATAAGAAAGCGGAGGCACTTATAACAGCCAAGAAGTACGATGACGCCATCAGTATTCTGTCAACCATAGAGGAGTACAGCGATTCCCAGACTCTTCTTGCAAAGTGCTATTACAACAAGGCATCAGAGCTGCTCGACAGCGGCAAATATGACGATGCGTATGATATGTACATGAAGTCAGAATTTGATGACTACAAGAACAAGGCCAGTGAGTGTACATACAAGAAGGCAGAGCAGTATTACAAGAACAAGGATTACGAGAATGCCATCAAGAGCTATGATAAGGTGGACAAGGATTACAAGGACTGTGTAGCTGAGAAAGACAAGTGTTATCAGGCACTTGGAGCCCAGGCATACAAGGACAAGGAATACAAGAAGTCAGTTGATTACTATGAGAAGGTAGTCAAGACTGATGTGTCCAAGAAGATAGCAAATGGAAAGCTTGCATTTGCAAATGCAAATAAGAACGCAGCCAATGAGACTACAATGACATATCTCGGAGAACTCAGATACGACGGCAACGAGAAGGCTCAGAAGCTGTATTCAGAGCTTGTGAAGTGGAATATAGAATCATTTGTAAACAGCAGTGAAAAAGATCTTGATAAGGGATCTAACAGCATCAAGACAAAGGATGGATCAGATATATATATTCATACGTCATTTGGATTTGACGGTGATGACTCTATGAAGATATCGGGATACGTTGTGTATGCGGATGGAAACAAGTCTGACGTCATAACATTCTCAGATCCTGTGGTTGACGGCTGGTCAACATGGGTCAAGATATCAGGTGACAGTGCACCTAAGGGTGTAACATATCTGTATCTTCAGAACGAGACGACCAAGAAGATTATAGAGGTATATCCGTTCACAATAAAGTAAAGAGACAGGGTGATATATGTGATAAACAGACCTGAATTGCTGGCTCTGGAATTCTACAAGTCGCGGCCTTTTAAGGGCAGTGACAAGGGTATCCGTTACATGATACAGAAGGATGTTGTGGAGATTGAGCCGGAGGGTGAAAAAGATCAGACAGAGGAAGATGCACCGAAGGAGACAAAAACTGTACTCACGGCATTTATATGGCCGGAGCCATTCTGTTTTGAGGTCACACCGGATGAACAGAAGGGATCGAAGCAGTTTGATTTTTCCGAGGAAGGATTGTGTGAGGCCATAGCCTGGTTGAATGAAAATCATGATGCATATGCACAAAAAAAACAATAATAAACTACTTAAAAGAATAATTGGAATAACAGCGACTGTCATCATTCTGATGGCAGCAGTTGTTGCAATTATTTTTTTTCATCTTATGAGAAAACCTCAGATAAAGCTTGTGGAGGCCATGGTAAATACCATCAATTCTTCCAGAGAGTCGGAGATGAATCAGCAGTATGGCACATTTGACATGGGTATGAACATGATAAATGGCAGTCAGAGCTTTTCATTTGAGGATAATTCTGATCACAGCGTTGACATATCGTTGAAGAGAAGTGCTTCGGATCACAATTTTCTTGCGGAGGCAGGAGTTGATGACAAGACATTCAAGCTCTATGCAAATAAGAGGACTTCTCTCATATATATAGATGATATGGCAATCAGAATACAGTACGCTGACAATCTCATCACGAACATGAGCAATTCTCAGGTGGTATCACTGCTTGGGATAGACAGCGACACAGTATACTCATTTGGCACTGCATATGAGAACTGTATGAGGATGGCTGCAAATAATTATGCGGACATCAACGGTGACGATATCCAGACAGATATTATCCAGAAGACACTTAAGTATTTCTTCAATATGGAGGGTACGAGTGAGGGAAAACAGACTGTGGTTACTGAGGATAGTACACAGGACTGCAAGGTGTACTCGGTCATCTTCAATGTGGATGATTTCTATAGTTATCTGGATGACTGTTTTGGCACACATGATATAGATCTTCAGGAAGTGTATGACATGCTTGACAAATACATACCGGAGATAGATACCATTGACAATACGGTAGAATTGGTACATGATATAAAGCAATTTGTGGATGAAATGTTAGACGGCAGGGATATCACGCTCTATTTTGCTGTGAACAGTAAAAATGAGCTGGTCAAGCTGTATGCGGATCATGTGTCCGACAGGGATATGAGCATGTCGCTGACATTTTACGGAGACAAATATACAGCACAGTCGTATGAGTTCACTGTTACTGACAATTCTGACAACCATCTTGTGATAAAAAAGAGGGATGTGAGCAGTGACGGAGAGACAGGAGTGGTGTTTGATGTGGATATATCGGCAGCCGATCTCATGGATTCCATGAAGCCTGTCAGTATAAGTGCATCGCTGGAGCTTAGATTGTCTGGAAGTGATGCAATTCTTGGTATACAGGTTGGAGATGCCGTGTTCAGAAAAAATGCGGAGATCACCGGATATGATAAGGGTAACAGCATTGATCTTGCGTGGAGCGGGGACAGTGATGGAAGCATGCATATCGGCTGTGATTCAGGAGCGATAGAGAAACCGGAATACAGGGACAGCCTGGATATATTTGACACAGATGTGATAAGTGCGTATAAATTTATAAAAGAGATAATGAACAGATAGATGGAGATTTGTATATGAGTGATACATCAGTTGTGGATAACTCCACGGGCAAAGAAAAAAGCAGATATACATCGGGAACCATATATAAGATGATAATTGCTATAACGTTCCTTCTGGCATTTGGACTGATAATGATATTCAGCGCATCCAGTTACGGCACGGCTGCCAGCAATTTCAGAAGCCAGTTGGTGTTTATCGTTTTCGGAGCATTGGCAATATGGGGATTGGCGTTTTTCCCATACGGTCTGTATAAGAAGCTTACATGGCCTGCATATTTTCTGTCATTGATACTGACATTTTTGCTTCTCACGCCATTGGGAGTAAATGTAAATGGTGCGACGAGATGGATCCAGATCCCTCACATACCATTCAGAATCCAGATCGCTGATATAGTGAAGACTCTCATGATCATATTCATAGCTTCATTTATAAGCAGCAAATGGAGAGAGATGCATAAGTGGCAGACTGTCATAATACTGTGGGTGCTTGTGGGACTCCAGGCGGGACTTCTGCTCGTCATATCCACAAACCTGAGTTCGTGTCTGGTCGTTCTTGGAATATGTTACTGTTCAACATTTATAGCCAGCAAGAACTGGAAACTGCATTTGGGAATATTGCTGATAGCTGTGGTGGTGGCGGTGGTCTATGTGAAGGTAGCCACGAGCTACCTGCCTACGGAGGAAGAACTTCTGTCAAATGACAACTTCCGTGCAAAGCGAATCCTGGGATGGCTGTACACAGAAAAATATGAGAAGAGTGCAGGATATCAGGTCATACAGTCGCTGTATGCCATAGGAAGCGGATCTTTCTTCGGCAAGGGACTTGGAAATGGAACACAGAAGCTTTCGGCTATACCGGAGGCCCAGAATGATATGATCTTCGCGATAATCTGCGAGGAGCTTGGTGTGGCAGGAGCAATCATGTTATTTCTTCTGTATGGCTATCTGTTATACCAGATGTATGTTATAGTTAAAGAGTCATCGAACGTATTTGGAAGCATGATGGTCATAGGTGTGATGGTACACCTTGTATGCCAGATAGTGATCAACGTAAGCGTTGCGACAAATGTAATTCCGAATACAGGTGTCACTCTTCCTTTCATAAGCTCGGGAGGTTCCGCACTTCTCATGACCATGGTCGAGTGTGGTATGTGTATAGGAATCAGAAGGCAGCAGACGAGAAGAGTGTATCAGAAGCATTTGAATGAATAAAATCCATGTGAGGAATAAGAGAGGTAGTATATGGTAAAGTTTAGAAAAATTGCGTTTTTGACAATGGCAGCAGTATTGTTGTCAACTTGTGCGACAGGAATCTCAAATCTGTCAGAAAGCAGGGTCGGCGGACAGTACACGGTGTACGCTGCGGAGACTCAGGCTGATGCCGGAGAGAGTGTTGCGACATTGACGGATGCAACTGCCACTGTGAAGAATAAGAAGGGCTGGTATACCAAGAACGGTAAGACATATTATTACGATGAGAACGGCAAGGCGTTAAAGAGCAAGTTCCTTACATACAAGGGCGGCAAATATTATTTTAACAGATATGGCCGCATGGTGAGAGGTCTTAACAAGATCCAGAATAATTACTATTACTTCAGAACAAATGGCAAGGCACTGGTGAATACCTGGAAGAAAATAAAGGGTAAGAAGTATTACTTTGGTTCTGATGGAAAAGCCTATAAGGGTGCACATAAGGTAAAGAATAGCAAGTATTACTATAATTTCTCAAGTAATGGTTATCTTGCGGAGGGTGTCAGAAAGATAAATGGCGTGACATACAGATTTGGTTCCAATGGAAAGCCATATACAGGATGGTATACTACAAAGCTTGGAAACAGACAGTATTACAGCGCTTCAGGTGTTGCATACAAAGGACCTAAGAAGGTAAATGGCAAGCTGTATCTGTTTGACAAGAATGGTGCACTGGTGAAGGGCAGAGGCTGGAAATATTACAACGGCAAGCGTTATTTCGTAAGCGTCAAGGGAACATTACTCACCGGATACAGATATGTGGATGGAGCATACTATTACTTCAGTAAGAGAGGTGCCATGTACAGAAGCAAGTGGGCATATGCGAATGGATATAAGTTCTATTTCAACAGAGGTGGCAAGAGACTCACAGATGTTGATAAGATCCTCGGAAAACAGGATTCCTATGAGATAAAGGTCAACAAGACCACAAATGTTGTGACTGTATATGCAAAGGATGGCAACAAGGGATATATCATTCCGGTAAAGGCATTTGTATGTTCAGGCGGTGACACAACACCTCTTGGAACATTCTGTACCCCGGCAAAGGGAAGATGGTGGACACTGATGGGGCCATGCTATGGACAGTGGGATACACTTATAACAGGTGATATACTTTTCCACTCTGTGTATTACGGAGAGGAGGATCCTACCACATTATCAGTCAGCGCTTATAACATGCTCGGAACGACATGCTCACACGGATGTATAAGACTTAAGGCAGGAGATGCAAAGTGGATATATGATAACTGCGATCTTGGAACAAAGGTAACTATATTCGAGAGCAATAAGAGCGGCCCGTTCCCTAAGCCTACATCAGTTCAGCTTGATTACAGCCATACATGGGATCCTACAGATCCAACCATGGCATACAAGTGTAGAGAGAACGGATGTCATAAGGGAATAGCATGGTAATATCGTGTTCAATGTGGAGAGAATAGATATATGAAAAAAACGTCGTGGATGGACATGGGCAGAAAATATATATTATTTATGATTGCGGTCATCTGTTTTGCAGGTATCTGCATGGGATGCGGGAAGGTGGATGACGGTCAGGAGGAGAGTACCGGTATCCAGATAAAGAGCGGTGATGTTGAATCCGCGGAGGATATGGCTCAGATAGGAGTGTATCTCGATGTGGATAAGAACAGTTCCGAGATAACGGATGTGAAGTACAAGATATCCGGTGACATAGGTATCGTGAGTTTCAGGTACAGCGGAGTGAAGGTTGAACTCAGAGGCTCCTGCAAATACGAGATGTACGATCTGGCGGGCGTTGAGAACACCAGCAATGGTGACATGATAACCGGCAACATCCAGGGATACAGTGCTACTTATTACACTCTGAATCCCGGACGTATAGCTTTCTGGAGCGATGGAACAATTAACTATTCGCTATATATATACGTCACAGCCAGTGATGAGGTACTCAATGAAGTGCTGTCACATATAGTATTTGAGAACAGATATACGGACAGGGCTGATGTCCAGCAGCAGATAGAGACGGACAGCAGAGCATTTGCTGAGAAGATCGTGAAGGTGTTCAATGATGAAGATCTTGAGACCATGAAGGATATGGTTTTATATCCTCAGGAGACAAGTGGTGGACAGTCCATAGCAAATGAAAATGAGCTGTTGAATGTTGATAAGAAGGCGCTGTTCACTGACATTCTTATGAAGGCTCTGAACGATGAGAATGCACTGGATAATCTGAGAAAAACCAACGACGGCTCCGAATATGTAATTGGAACAAACTATAAAAATGTACATTTCAGACTGAACGACGATGGACAGTTTGTCATCACAAAAATAAATAACTGATATTTATCCCCTGCGCATAAGGGCAAACTGATATGTGCAGGGGATTTTTCTGTTTAAAAATACTGAAAAAGTTCTATTTGCCACGGATAAGTTCAGAATGTGATAAGTATGGGAGAATAAACAAGTATAGTGGGAAAATTTAGAGGACGATTCGCGTTGAGACTGTGTATCAAAGTCCTTAGAATTGTATCAGGACAGGAAATAACTTAAGACAGAACCTGATCTGAGACAAGGAGGAGATATACACGATGACAGAGAGAGTTTACAGTATAAGTGAGGCAGCAGCCAAGGTTGAGGTTGAGTCACATGTGCTTAGGTATTGGGAGGAAGAGCTTGAGATCGATATCAAGAGAAATGACATGGGTCACAGGTGCTACAGTGAGAAGGATGTAAAGATACTTCAGAGGGTTAAGACTTTGAAGGATAAGGGGATACAGCTCAAGGCGATAAAGGATATGGTTCACAGAATGTATGAACTTCTTGACGAGGGAGAGAGCACAGAGGAAAAAAATGCGGATGATGCGGTGACGGAGCTTATCGCAGAGAGAGAAAATACAGAGAAGAAGACCATAGAAACCATAAGGGTGAGCAGCGATGTGGGGGATGATTCAAGAATAGTTGATTTCAAGATGGCACAATTCCAGAATATCATGGACAAGATAATCAGCAACTCCATAAAGGACAACCTTAAGGTGATAACACAGTCAGTGTCCGCTGCGGTGTCCGATGACGTGGTAAAACAGATGGATGTGCTGATGAAGGAGAAGGAGGATCAGGAGGAAGCGAGATACAGAAAGCTTGACGCCACCATAAGAGAACTTCAGCAGACCAGACAGGAGGTTGCGGCAACGGAGATAAAGAGGAAGAAAAAGGGCATTTTCAGAAGAAAACAGAGAGAGAGTTTATAAAAACTTCACACACTAACAATAGGGATTAATGCTATAATTAGCGCTAGTAAGATGGGAGTTAACACGAATGAAGATTACTAAGAAAGTTAAGATAGCGATAATTTTTATATGGATAGCAGCGATATTGTCCATGGTTATAGGTACGGCTATCATAGGGCGATATTTTATCACTGGAACTTATGGCCGTAATCACTCACTGCAGCTTTTATATTCGGAGGACGATCCGGTCAATGATGTGTACAAATCTCTGTCCACATTGCGTGAGGAAGTTATAAGCAAGGTGAAGAAGGATCCTTCATACTATACAACCCAGGATAATGCAGATGCCTTGGATGAAAAGAGCTCGGTATTAAATACTCATATAGCAGTGAAGAAGGGTGGAGAGTACATATATAGTTCCGTTGATCCTTTTTCTGAGAGCCTGAAGGAGCAGTTAAAGAGAAATGATAACAGTTCGAATATCAATGCGATAGATGGTGATTCGATTGATACCGGAAATAACAGTGATATAAAGGTTCAGGAATATCTCATAACCCAGCCGTCATTCTATCTGTGCAACCAGGTATCATATGTGCTGGATGGAAGTCAGGTAGATATTTACATGCTCACATACTATGGTAATTATATGGCGAAGTTCAGGGGAACCATCATGGGTTATTCCATACTGATGGTTCTAATGATGATGCTCCTGAGCGGTGTCGTGGCATTCCTTGTATACCAGCAGTTTGTGAATCCTCTTGTCAAGCTCAAGGAGGCAGCAGAGCGTATGGGCTCAGGCAACCTTGACGAGAAGATAGACTTTGGCGATAACAGAGTCGATGAGGTTGGTGAGCTCTGTGAGTCATTTGAGGATATGAGACAGAAACTGTCAGACTTTACCAAGGCGAAGATGAGATATGAGGAAGAGAACAGGCAACTCATAAGCAATATATCACACGATCTCCGTACTCCTATCACGACCATCAAGGGTTATGTGGAGGGAATCATGGATGGAGTTGCAGATACCCCTGAGAAGCAGGAGAGATATCTGAAGATGATATACAGCAAGGCAAATGAGATGGACAGCCTCATCAATGAGCTTTCACTGTATACGAATATCAACAACAACGCCATACCATATGAGTTCCACAGGGTATCGGTGAAGGATTATTTTGATGACTGTATGGAGGAGGTATATACGACGCTCCTTTCCAAGAACATGACGCTCACATACAAGAACTATTGTGATGACGATGTGAAGGTCATAGTTGATCCTGACCAGCTCAAGAGGGTCATCAACAACATAATTACAAATGCTATCAAGTATACCGATAAGGAATATGGACAGATAGATATCAACATATATGACAATGACGCGGAGGTTAAGGTATCCATAAGCGACAATGGCCGTGGAATAGATTCAGAGAGCCTGCCTCATATATTTGACAGAATGTACAGAGCTGACAGCGCAAGACAGTCAAGAGGCGGAAGTGGTCTTGGACTTGCTATATGCAAGAAGATCGTTGAGGAGCACGGCGGCAACATATATGCCACAAGCCAGCTTGGTGTCGGAACAACGATAGTATTTACCCTGAAGAAGTATATTCCAAAGGTTGAGGAGATCGAGGGAGATACTTCTGACGCCAGCGGTGAACAGCAGGCAAATGTAAAAAAGGATACACAGAAAAAAGATGATCAGAGAAAAGACAATCAGAAAAAGGATGGTCAGAGAAAAGGATCATTGCAGATCATAAATTCACTAAAGAAAAGGAGAGATACAGATGAGTAAGATATTGATCATAGAAGATGAGCTTAGTATTGCAGAGCTTGAGAGAGATTATCTGGAGCTCAATGATTTCGAGGTAGAGATAGAGACAAATGGACTTAAGGGTCTTGAGAAGGCATTGGATGAGGAATACAGTCTTATCCTTCTGGATCTCATGCTCCCTGAGGTGGATGGATTTGAGATATGCCGACAGATAAGGGAGAAGAAGGATATTCCGATCATCATGGTAACAGCCAAGAAGAATGATATAGACAAGATCAGAGGTCTTGGTCTGGGAGTTGACGACTATGTCACAAAGCCATTCAGTCCAAGTGAGCTGGTGGCAAGAGTCAAGGCGCACATATCCAGATACGAGAGACTTGTTGGTTCAACGGCACTCAAGAATGACGTCATCGAGATCAGAGGTCTTAAGATAGACAAGACGGACAGAAGAGTGTATGTTGATAACGAGGAGAAGGTATTTACGAATAAGGAGTTCGATATACTGTGCTTCCTTGCCAGCAACCCGAACAAGGTATTTTCCAAGGATGAGCTGTTCAGCAAGATATGGAATATGGACAGCATAGGAGATATAGCCACGGTTACTGTTCATATCAAGAAGATCAGAGAGAAGATTGAATTTGACACATCGAATCCACAGTACATAGAGACTGTATGGGGCGTTGGTTACAGGTTTAGGATGTGATAAGAAAGCCCCAGACGGCGAACATGCAGCGTTCATGCTTGCATGAAACGCTGCATGTTCATCGGATGGGCAGATATTCATGAGCATGTATGCCGATAGGCAGGAATGCGAATGAATGTGCGATTACGAGAGCCACGAAGTGGCGAAGTAATCGTAAGGCTTTCTTAATAAGCCCCAGATGGCGAATGAGGAGAAAACAAATGAAATTAAACATTTTACATGAGGATAATGATATAATCGTGGCTGTAAAGCCATGTGGTGTGCCAACTCAGCCGGACAAGACCAATTCAGAGAGCATGGTGAGTATGCTCAAGCTCAGGATATACGAGAAGGAGAACAGAAAAGAGGAGCCATATCTTGTGCCTATACACAGACTGGACAGGCCTGTAGGCGGAGTTATGGTATTTGCCAAGACTCCTGAGGCAGCTGCAAATCTCTCAAAGCAGAGCGAGGATGGTTCTATGATGAAGTATTATCAGGCGATCCTCACTGGTGAGCTTCCAAATGACCAGGGAGTTTTGAAGGATTATCTTCTTCACGATACTAAGGACAATGTGACAAAGGTCGTGGACAAGGACACACCTGGAGCAAAGTATTCAGAGCTTGAGTATGAGGTACTTGACGTTATGGATACAGACGAGGGAACTCTCACATACGTGCTGGTGGAGCTTATCACAGGCAGACATCATCAGATCAGGGCACAGTTTGCAAAGAGAAAGTGTGGAATCTGGGGTGACACAAAGTACAATCCTAAATTTCAGAAGACAAAGAAGAAGTACAAGGAGATAGGACTTCATGCATCAAGGCTTGAATTTGACCATCCGACAACAGGGGAACACATGGTGTTCAAGCATGAGCCGGAGGGCGGAGCATTTGCCATTCTGGATCTGGATGAGTTTTAGTTAAAATGGTATTTACAGGGCGGATGTTGGCATGTTTCGTGTTGACATACGTCCTGAAATTTTGTAGATTAAAGAGTGTATGCATTAGGTAGTTCAGCTATGCAGCAGATATAGAATGTTTTAGAATTAAGGAGATAAATAAGATGGCAAACGATAAGAAGATGGTTGAAGCTATTACTTCCATGGATGAAGATTTTGCACAGTGGTATACTGATGTTGTCCTCAAGGCAGGACTTATCGCATATACCAACGTGAAGGGATGTATGGCTATCAAGCCCGCAGGATATGCAATCTGGGAGCTTATACAGAAGCAGCTTGATGAGAGATTCAAGGCTACAGGTGTGGAGAATGTGTACATGCCAATGCTTATTCCAGAGAGCCTTCTTGAGAAGGAGAAGGATCACGTTGAGGGATTTGCACCGGAGGTAGCATGGGTTACATATGGTGGACTCAATCCTCTTACAGAGCGTATGTGTGTAAGACCTACATCAGAGACTTTGTTCTGCGATTTCTACAAGAATGATATCCAGTCATATCGTGATCTGCCAAGGGTATATAATCAGTGGTGTTCAGTAATGCGTTGGGAGAAGGAGACAAGACCTTTCCTTCGTTCAAGAGAATTCCTGTGGCAGGAGGGTCACACAGCTCATGCCACAGCTGAGGAGGCTGAGGCAAGAACAATACAGATGCTGAATCTGTATGCAGACTTCTGTGAGGATGTACTGGCTATGCCTGTTATCCGTGGACAGAAGACAGAGAAGGAGAAGTTCGCAGGAGCAGAGGCAACATACACAATAGAGGCACTTATGCACGATGGCAAGGCGCTCCAGTCAGGAACAAGCCATAACTTCGGAGACGGATTTGCCAAGGCATTTGGAATACAGTTTACAGACAAGGACAACAAGCTCAAGTATGTTCATCAGACATCATGGGGTATGACAACAAGACTTATCGGAGCCATCATCATGGTTCACGGAGACAATTCAGGTCTTGTACTTCCTCCAAAGGTTGCTCCAACTCAGGTCATGATCATTCCTATCATGCAGAAGAAAGCAGGAGTGCTTGAGAAGGCAGCAGAGCTCCGTGAGAAGCTTGGAGCATTCAGAGTAAAGGTCGATGACAGCGACAAGAGCCCAGGCTGGAAGTTCTCAGAGCAGGAGATGAGAGGTATTCCTATCAGAGTTGAGATCGGACCAAAGGATATCGAGGCCAATCAGGCAGTTCTGGTACGCCGTGACACAAGAGAGAAGATCACAGTATCACTTGATGAGATAGATACAAAGGTTGGAGAGCTTCTTGAGACTATCCAGAAGGATATGTTCGAGAGAGCAAAGGCTCACAGAGATTCACATACACATGCAGCGCTTAACTGGGATGAGTTCAAGAATATCATCGACAACGAGCAGGGCTTTGTAAAGGCTATGTGGTGTGGCGAGACAGCTTGTGAGGAGGCTATCAAGGATGAGACAGGAGCATCCACAAGATGTATGCCATTTGCACAGGAGCATCTTTCAGATGTATGTGTACACTGCGGCAAGCCGGCCAAGAAGATGGTATACTTCGGAAGAGCATACTAAAATATAGATAATAATCATGTATAATAACTTCTTCAGCATTTTGCTGGAGAAGTTATTATTTTACAGATATAAAGATGCGGAGAGAAGATATATGAGAATAGACATTCCAGAGGGAGCAAATAAAGTTATAGAGGGTCTTGAGGCAGCAGGCTATGAGGCCTATATAGTCGGCGGCTGCGTGAGAGACAGCATACTCGGAAGAGAGCCGGGGGACTGGGATATCACCACATCTGCCAGACCTGAGCAGGTCAAGGAGATATTCAGGCGAACCGTAGATACAGGAATAGAGCATGGAACCGTAACAGTCATGATGGGCAAGGAAGGCTATGAGGTCACGACGTACAGGATAGATGGAGAGTACAGTGATCACAGGAGACCGGATCAGGTGGAGTTCACAGCCAGCCTTGAGGAGGATCTGAAGAGAAGAGACTTCACCATAAATGCCATGGCGTACAGCCACAGCAAGGGCATAATAGATATGTTTGGCGGTGTGCAGGATCTGAATGACAAGGTTATAAGAGCTGTCGGTGTGGCAAGGGACAGATTCGATGAGGATGCACTTAGGATACTCAGAGCCATAAGATTTGCGGGACAGCTTGGATTTGACATAGAGAGGGATACCCGAAAGGCCATGATCATCCAGGCACAGTACCTCAAGGATATAAGTGCGGAGAGGATCAGGGTGGAGCTCACAAAGCTCCTTGTATCAGATCACCCGGACAAGCTGCTCGAGGCCTATGTTACAGGTATCACTGCATATATCTTTCCTGAATTTGACAAGATGATGGAGCAGCCACAGAACAACCAGTATCACAGATACAATGTGGGTGTACACTCAATTGAGGCGGTTAAAAATATAAGAGCTGACGTCACCATGAGATGGGCGGCGCTTCTCCACGATATAGGCAAGCCATCCACACACACTGTGGACGAGAATGGAACAGATCACTTTTACGACCACCAGATCGCGGGAGTTCCACTGGCGGAGGCGGTTCTCAGAAGACTGAAGTTTGACAACAATACCATCAAGGACGTGTGCAAGCTGGTGAGATGGCATGACTTTGGCATGGGCTGCGTTCCGAAGAAGAATACCATCAGGAAGCTTCTCGGAGAGGTTGGAAAGGATTTCTTCCCATATATAATCGAGATCAAGAAAGCCGATATGGCTGCCCAGAGCGATTACAAGCTGGAGGAGAGACAGAGCCAGCTTGCGGAGCTTGAGAAGAAATATGAAGAGATCGTGGCAGATGCTGACTGCGTCAGGATCAAGGACCTCAAGGTAAATGGCGGAGACCTCATAAAGCTGGGAATAAAGCCGGGACCTCAGATGGGCGAGATACTTCAGAAACTGCTGGATATGGTTATAGAAGATCCAGAGAAGAACGACAGGGAATACCTTATTGAACAGGTCAAAATGATGTAAGGAGTATGTATTTCCCATATCATATAAAAAAGAATTATTGGATGATGCGATAACAGTCGTAAAAAAATCCGGTAAAATATAATAACTTAAGAATGAATCTTAACATCCCCTCATACAATAATTTAGCAGGTTATTATTGCTATAAAGTGAGCGACAGTTGTAGGAGGGGGTTTTTATTTGGCTGAAAAAATGGGTGAAGTGTATGAAGCATACGATATGGAAGTACAGGGAACGGGCAGAGGCAGAGGTGCTGTGATCCTGATGACGGACAAGGGGGTCAGACAGGTGTCATCCCTGAATGGAACTGACGAGAGGCTTCAGCAGGAGAAGGAATTCAAGGATAAGATATATGAAAAGGGCTTCTGTAATATAGACCGGGTCGTGGCCAACAGAGAAGACGAGCTGGTGACCTGCGACAGGTATGGAAATCCATTTGTGTGCAGGGAATATTTCCAAGGGAGGGAGTGTAATGCATCAAGCATAAGGGATCTTGAGAAAGCAGTTATAAATCTGGCGTGGTTTCACAGAGCCGGAAGGGAACTGTACATGGAGGAGAATACGTCATACACAAAAAAAACTCCGGGAAATCTGGATAGAAAGGTAAATGAGCTTCGCAGGATAAGAAATTTTGTCAGCAGGAGAACCCTGAAGAATGATTTTGAGATGCTGTACATAAAGACATTTGATTATTTTTACAGCCAGGCAGAGAAGTGCCTGTCGCTGTTTCAGGATAATTTCACATACAACGACAAATGGCTTGGCTATTGTCACGGCTCGTATAATTATCACAGCGTGATGTTCTGTGATGGATACATAGCAACCATAAATTTTGACCGGTTCCATGTGGGATACCAGCTCATGGATCTGTATCAGTTTCTCCGCAAAGCCATGGAGAAGAACAGGTATGATATCACCATGGCGAAGGACATTCTGAGTGCGTACAGTCAGATCAATTATCTTGAACATGAGGATTATGAATTCATATATCTTATGTACAGTTTCCCGGAGAAGTTCTGGAAGATAAGTAACCGGTATATGAACACCAGAAAGAGCTACATATCCCCGGTTTTGATGGAAAAACTCCAAAAAGTTATCGAAGATGACCAAGAAAAGCTCAAAATTTTGAGTGAAATTAACGATACCTATGGACTTCACAAGCTGACAAATTAAGAGTATAATGTTGGGGCGTGGATAATAATTGAGTTAGACACGTGATACTGAATTGTGATGTATTTTACAGATGGTTTTTTCGTGTGTGTGTTTTCCATTTGTAGGATGCTCTATGGGTAACATAAAGCAATAGATTTCACAGGAGGCAAAATGATGAGCGATTATAATTACAAGGACGTGTATGAGCAGTGGGTGAACAATCCTTTGTTTGGTCAGGAAACCAAGGATGAGCTCTTAGCGATCAAGGACGACGAGAAAGAGATAGAAGAAAGATTCTATTGTGATCTTGTATTTGGAACAGCCGGACTTCGAGGCATCATCGGAGCTGGTACTAACAGAATGAACATATATGTAGTGCGCAAGGCTACACAGGGACTTGCAAACTACATCATCAAGGCGGGCAAGCAGGACAAAGGTGTGGCAATAGCTTATGATTCAAGAAGAATGTCACCTGAGTTCTCTATGGAGGCAGCTCTCTGCCTGGCAGCAAATGGCATAAAGGCTTACAGATTCGAGTCACTTAGACCGACACCTGAGCTCTCATTTGCAGTGAGATATCTGGACTGTGTAGCTGGTATCAATGTAACAGCATCACATAACCCACCAGAGTACAATGGATATAAGGTATACTGGGAGGATGGCGCACAGATCACACCACCTCATGACCAGGGAATCATGGCCGAGGTAAAGGCCATCACAGATTTCGCAGATACAAAGACCATGGACATGGTAGAGGCAAAGAAGAAGGGGCTTCTTGTAACTATCGGTTCAGAGGTTGATGACGCATACATGGGCGAGCTCAAGAAGCTCATTCTCAATCAGGATGCAATTGACAAGTATGGTAAGGATCTCAAGATAGTGTACACACCACTTCACGGAACAGGCAACATCCCTGTAAGAAGGATTCTTAAGGAGATCGGTTTCGAGAATGTATATGTGGTACCAGAGCAGGAGCTTCCGGATGGAGAGTTCCCAACTGTTGAGTATCCAAACCCGGAGGCAAAGGAAGCATTTACACTGGCACTCAAGCTGGCAAAGGAAGTCGACGCAGATCTCGTTCTTGCAACAGACCCTGATGCGGACAGACTTGGATGCTACGCAAAGGATTCCAAGACAGGTGAGTACAAGGTATTCACAGGAAATATGTCAGGAAGCTTACTCTGTGAGTATGAGGTGAGCCAGATGAAGGAGAAGAATGGCAGCCTTCCGGCAGACGGAGCAATCGTCAAGACTATCGTTACTACCAATATGGTAGATGCTATAGCAAAGTATTATGGAACAGATCTCATCGAGTGTTTCACAGGTTTCAAGAACATCGGACGCGAGATCCTCAGATTTGAGCAGACAGGCAAGGGAACATACCTCTTCGGATTTGAGGAGAGCTACGGATGCCTGATCGGAACACATGCAAGAGACAAGGATGCGGTTGTTGCAACTATGGCTCTCTGTGAGGCAGCAGCTTACTACAGAGGTCAGGGCAAGACTCTCTGGGATGCGATGATGGATATGTACGAGAAGTACGGATATTATGTAGATGATATCAAGACCGTAACACTCAAGGGTGTTGAGGGATCAAAGAAGATCGGACACATCATGAATATCCTCCGTGCAAATGTACCTGAGGAAGTAGCAGGATACAAGACCAGAGTGGTACGTGATTATCGTCTTGAGTATATAAGGAATATCGAGACAGGTGAGGTTAAGCCTACCGGATTCCCGAATGCCAATGTACTCTACTACGAGCTTGAGAACGATGCATGGCTTGCGGTAAGACCATCAGGAACTGAGCCAAAGATCAAGTTCTACTACGGAATCAAGGGTTCATCATACGATGAGGCACAGAAGGAGTCAGCAGCATTTGGTGACAAGGTCATGGATCTTATCTACGATATACTTGAAAAGTAATAAAGAAAAATAATCATAAACAAACGGATTGTTACAGTGACGTATAATATACGGTCACAATGTAGCAGTCCGTTTTTTATTTTAAAATAAATTAAGTATACAAAGGAGGTAAACTGCTCTTATTATATGGGCAAAGACAGTGGGAGAATAGATTATGACAGAGAGTGTAAAGAAAAATAAAGAAATCAGGACAAATCGGTATTTCTGGATCGCATGCATAGTGCTGGTGTTACTGCAGTATGGACTGTGCATCCACTACGGGCTTAAGAGACAGTATCTGTTTTGCGATGAGGTGTACAGCTATGGCCTTGCAAATTCCACGGACAAGACTTTTCTCCATCCGGGAGAGGACAACACGCCACTTGATGAGTGGGTGACGGGGTCATATTTTGAGAACTATATGAATTATAACGATGATTCATTCAACTACAGTGCGGCATACAGAAATCAGGAAAATGATGTCCACCCGCCGGTATATTATATGCTGCTGCATACGGTGTGCTACTTTTTCAAAGGAGCGGGATACAGTGCAGTTCCGGGAATAGTGCTCAACCTCATACTCCTGATATTTGTGGATATTCTTCTGTTGTATGTGGCGGCATATCTGCTTGGAAACAGATGGTATGGACTGATGGCGGCAGCTCTGTGGGGCGTATCATCGGTGGGCATAAGCAACTGTATGCTCATACGGATGTATCTTCTTCAGACCTTGAATGTATTGCTGCTGACGGCGGTTCATGTATATATACTGAGACATAAAAAGAAGATGACCGTGCCGTATTTTATATTGCTGGCACTGGCGGTCATGTTCGGCGGACTCACACACTATTATTTCTACTTCTATGTTGCCGGACTTGGATTGTGTGTATGTATATACCTGCTGTATATGCGAAAGGTAAAGCAGATGTTTGCGTATGGCTTTAGTCTTGTTGCTGGACTTGGTGCGGCAATAGCGGTATTTCCCGCGACGATAAAGCACATATTTGGTTACAGGGGAAGCTATGCTACCGATAATCTGATAGGACTTTCCGGTCACAAATTCTTATATTATATCAGTTATATAAACAGGTCGTATTTTGCAGGACTGCTTCCGCTGATCGTGCTTGTGGCACTGGTGCTCATCGTTGCAAGGATAGTGCTTTCATTTGTGGATATAAAGATATCCTTGGTCAGGGAAAATGATGGATTATCCTACAGAGTATGTATACACAGGAGAGATATAGATGCGGACAGAACAGGAAGGATAGAGTCACGCTCACTGTTATTGGCGGGGGTTATCGTGGCTGACGCCGTTCTTGCATTTGTGGGAATACAGGGGTCCGAGCTTGTAAATGCAAGATATATTTACTCGGCACTTCCTATAGTGGCTGTGTTTATGATATGGTGTATGATGAAGCTGGTTCCAGTAATAACCAGGAAGAGATGTGCAGTTGTAACCGCTGTCATATGCCTGGTATTATGTGCAGGCAGTATAGCTGTAAAGGGTATAGACTGGCAGTACATGGGCTACAGCGACTGGAGCACAGCCTTGGAGGAGATGAAGGGACAGGACTGTATCATACTGTGTCACGGAGATGGCAAATGGAACAACGTGTACGCGGGAATGAACGTATTTTCCCAGATGGGAAGATGCCGGTATGTGTACGAGGATGATATAGACAGCATCGCTGATCTGGTGAAGGACTGCGGCGATGAGATATATGTGGCGGTCATCAATGATCCAAAATTTGAAGAGAAAAAGATACACAAGATGACTGAGAAAATAGCAGAGATAACAAAGTATACAAAGAAATCTATAGAATACAGATTTTCAGGAATACGAATTTATAAATTTAAAGCAGGTGAAACAAAATGAAAAAAGTTAGTTTGATAATTCCATGCTATAACGAAGAGCAGGCTCTTCCGATATTTGCAGGGGAGCTGGACAAGGTGAGACAGGAACTCAGACAGTATGATTTTGAGGTTCTTATGGTAAATGATGGTTCGTCGGATAAGACTCTTGAGACCATGAAAAAGATCTCAGAGGAATACGATTATTTCAAGTATTTGTCATTTTCCAGAAACTTTGGTAAGGAGGCTGCAATGTATGCGGGCTTCTGCAATGCAGATGGGGATTACGTGGCGGTGATGGATGCCGACATGCAGGATCCGCCAAGTCTGCTCCCGGAGATGCTCGGTATACTTGAGCAGGGAGAATATGACAGTGTGGCGACCAGAAGAGTCACCAGAAAGGGCGAGCCGCCGATAAGATCTTGGTTTGCGCGGATGTTCTACAAGATCATCAACAAGATATCCGACGCCGATGTCGTGGATGGCGCCAGGGATTTCAGGCTTATGAAGGCAGAGATGAAGGATGCCATCGTGTCGATGTGTGAGTACAACAGATTTTCCAAGGGAATATTTGGCTGGATCGGGTTCAGGACAAAATGGCTGGAATACGAGAATGTGGAGAGAGTTGCGGGCGAGACGAAGTGGAACTTCTGGAAGCTTTTCAAATACGCACTGGACGGAATAATCAACTTCTCCGAGGCGCCGATGAGTATAGCTTCAGGATTTGGAATATTTTGTACATTTGTCGCATTCGTCATGATGCTGTTCTTCTTCATAAGAAAGCTGGTGTGGGGAGACCCTGTTGCGGGATGGCCGTCACTTGTGTGCATCATACTGTTTGTATCAGGACTCCAGTTCCTGTGCATAGGAATAATGGGTAAATATATCGCCAAGACATATATGGAGACCAAGGGAAGACCACATTATATAATTTCCGACACCAATAAAGACGACGTGAATAAGATAAATTGATAACATTATGAAGCTGTATTGTGATGGAATGGTTATGATACAGCTTTATTTGGATGATAAGACGTTTTATGTAATATTTACATCCGTTACAGGTACATATAGTTGTAATTTGACTACTTGATAGCTTATAATTTAGATGATACTGTTTTAGTCAAATGGGGCTTATGTTTGGTAGACATGGGGGTAACATGCAATGAATCTTACAGTAAAATGTCCATCCTGCGGCGGTGTTGTGGTACTGAATCCTAAGACGAGGCAGCTGCAGTGTACGCAGTGTGATTCGGTGATCAGCAGAGGCATAGGAGAAGAAAACTCTGCCATGGTCAGGAATGAGGATGGAGAGCTTGTAGATAAGAGAAGCTATAAGGCAATTCAGAAGATTGCCAGAATAAAAAGATACATAACTGATGCCACGGATACGATATACACATTGGATGAGATCAATATTGGAAAGGATGATGAATCACCAAGGTATATGGATATGAATCTATATGAATGTACATCCTGTGGTGCAAGACTTATGGTGAAATCCACGGAAACTTCCAGTTTCTGTGCGTATTGCGGGCAGCCGATGATATTGGTTGACAGAGTTAAGGATGAACTGGAGCCGGACCTTATTATTCCATTTGGAATTTCTCAGAAGAGAGCAGAACAGCTTATACGTGACAGGTTCTGTAAGGGGTGGTTTGTTCCGGATGAGATAAAGAAATTTGAGATTGATAAGATACGAGGAATATATATACCATATTGGCTGGCATCTTATCATGTTAGAAAAAAGCTCAAGTATGTATTTCAGGAGAATGAAAAAGGCGAGCGCGTTAGTAATTATGAAAAATGCTTTGGTTCTATAGCAGCAGTTGCACAGAAAACTGCAGACAAAACAGTCACACACAATTGTATGAGAGATTGTGAGTGTACAGTTCCAAGGGTACCTGGTGATGCAACAAGAAGATTGAATGATCACATTTCGGCAAGACTGGAGCCTTATGATTTAGAGAAGGCTTTGACGTTTTCTCCAGAATATCTGTCCGGATTTTACACGGACAGGTACGATGTACCAGCTGCCGAGATCGCAGCCGTTGCAAAGAGAAAGAGCAATGATGCGGTGAAGGAAGAGATGATGAGCGATGTTCCGAAAAACGCCCGGATTACTGAGGAAAAAACGGATATAAAGATGACAGATATCGAGTATGCATTGCTGCCAGCGTGGTTCATGACTTTTCGTTATCAGGGAATACTCTATACCGTGGCGGTGAATGGGCAGACCGGCAAGGTCGTGGGAAATGTCCCATCCAACAGATTTAAGGTTGGGGCATCCATAGCGATACTTATGACAGTGATGGTTGTGCTTTGTACATATGTATCTGTATTTGTTGGGGGACTTATGACGGATCTGTATAGGATAAGTGCAGGTGTGGGTGATTCAAGTGGAGCTTTTATGGTATTTTCCGCGTATGTGGCTGGAGTTATATATAGTTTGGTGAGCTTCTGGCGTGCGATCAACAAGCTTCACAGATCAAGGATAGATATTCACAGATTCAGAAGCTATGGCACTATAGAATACGTTAAGGAAAGGCAGGATAAGACATGGGTTCGATAGTATTTTTGTATGTTGCAATAGGTATCGTGTGCGGGATATGCTTAACGGTATCCATAGTGATTTCTGCTCTTGTAAGATCCAACAATATTGGACAGAATGAGGAGAAGAAAGCGGAATACGTTGATTATACTACATTTGTGTATCATGCAAAGTATGACAGCCACAGCCCGATTAACTATTTCGATGGATATTATAAGGATTGAGTCAGATCCTTCGATATCGCACAGAAGTTTATAGAGCAATGATATGATGACAAAACCAGGGGGATTTGGTATCATATTTTTGATATATTTTCACACAGGGAAAGGAATTGGAGGTAACAGGAATGAACGAGAATCAGGATCAGCAGTTTGGTCAGCCACAGGGAGAACAGCAGGTGGCAGATCAGGCACAGACAAATCAGCAGGCGGCGGAGAACAGCCAGCCACAGGCAGATCAGCAGGCAGCGGCTTACAGCCAGCCGCAGATGAGTCAGCAGGGAGTGTACAATCAGCAAGGCTATGGCCAGCAGATGAACCAGCAGGGTGCATACAATCAACAGGGTTACGGCCAGCAGATGAACCAGCAGGGTGCATACAACCAGCAGGGCTACGGTCAGCAGTTGAACCAGCAGATGTATAATCAGCAGGGTTATGGCCAGCAGATGAACCAGGGAGCATACAATCAGCAGGGCTACGGTCAGCAGATGAACCAGCAGATGTATGGTCAGCAGGGCTACGGCCAGCCACAGATGAACCAGCAGATGTACGGCCAGCAGGGCTATGCACAGCCACAGCCGAAGAAGCCATCAGCAGCGGGCAATATGATAAATGATCTTCTCAAGAATGTGATAGGTCTTTTCAAGAGCCCTGCAGATACAGCGGGTGAGATGGTTCAGAGTGACAACATGGTTCCTGGCGGAATACTTGCAGGAGTAAATGCCATCCTCTCACTTATATTTGTAACTGTCGGATTCCTCATAATGGGATTTGACTTTGGCGATTCAATAGCAAAGGGCTTCTACATGTTCTTCTTCACTATAATCGCAGCAGTCATCATGACAGCAGCGGTATTTATCGCCGGAGGAATTATATTCAAGGGTGGAATCACATTTGGAAAAGCACTTAACGCCGTTGGTGTATTTGCACTTTATGAGGCAATAGCAATGGTTGCAGGAATCATATTTGAGATCATCTCAGCACTCTTCCACAAGGTTGATTTCCTCAGCGGAATCATCGGAGGCTTTGGATACATACTCTTCCTCGGAATAAGCCTTTGCGGAATCGTGATCGCAGCTCATGCGTTATTCGATAACCTTGAGACAAATGACAACTCAAAGATATTTGCAGTTATCGCTGCTATAGTTATCTCAGTATTCCTCATCACTGTTATAGATAACATCGCAGAAAAGATATTCAGTGACAGCGCAACATGTGCAGAGCAGGTACTCAGCTACTTCAAGAACGCTGCAACAGTATTTGGTTACCGTCACTGGTAAGACATAATTTATAGATATTTTACAGGAAGCAGACAGATCTGAAAATTGACAGGTTTGTCTGCTTTTGTTAAAATATAAAGGTGTTTTGGTGTTAACTTATATAAAAGGGTGGCAAAGATATGGTAAAGGAAAGGACGGGTTATGGTAAGAAAGGTTGGTTTAACTGACAGTGTTGGTTTTGCTTGTCTGGAAGATCTACAGTTGTCGAACTCCTATATGTGGGGTACCGCAATCAGTCTGGACTATTGTGGAAGAGAGGATTGTATAAAAGGCTGGAAGTTTGGTCCATACGTCAGAGAATCATATGTTATCCATATGGTAAAGAAGGGCAAGGGTACATTTACAATTGCAGGGAAGACTTATGAACTGGGACCTGGACAGGCGTTTATCATCAGACCTGGTGAGGAGACTACTTACAGGGCTGACGATGATGATCCATGGAGCTACATGTGGGTTGGATTTCATGGCTACAGAGCTGAAGATTTTATTGAGGCGATGGGGTATGTAAAGGGCTCACCTATCATCAAGATAGAGCAGATGGATACGTGTGCAGAATGTATCAACAAGATGCTCGAATATTCCCAGATCACACGTATAAACGAGGTGAAGAGAATGAGTGCACTGATGCTTCTCTTCGCAACCATTATGGAGGATAATGCCTCCGATGCGCAGGAAGATGATAACATTGAGTATCCAAGTAAGATATATGTAAAGGCTGCTGTCGACTTCATAACAGAGAAGTACATGAACAAGATCAAGATCGATGACATTGCGGATTTCATAGGAATCAGCAGAAGTCATCTGACAGGAAGCTTCAAGAAGGAGATGGGTGTATCTCCTCAGGAGTATCTTATCAACTTCAGATTGGAGAAAGCTGCAAGTCTTCTCCGGTCATCAAAGGAACAGATCAATATAATCGCATATCAGTGTGGTTATGAGGATTCTCTTTCTTTCTCCAAAGCATTCAAGCAGAAGTTTGGAATGAGTCCTAAGTCATTCAGGAATCTTGAGGTTGAGCTTGAGACGAAGGATGCCAAGTTTGGACATGAGGCTTCGAAGCTGTAAGATATAATTGAATCAAAAAATTTGAATTAAGCAAAAGGCGGGTGTGCGATTTGTCGCACATCCGCCTTTGCTGTATTTACGATATACGGTAAAAACTACTGTCTGCCATGATATGAATTGTCAACGATAAGCTTCTTGGTCACCTTTGTGGATTCGGGATTATCCTCATCTGATTCAGATGTCTGGTCATCGCTGTGCATCCATGAAGCAGGATCGTCGTCCGTGTACTTCTTTGTGACCTCATCCAGATATGGGGTGAATGCCTTCAAAAACATGAATGATGATACATATGCTATAAGGCCAAAGCCACATACTATGAACACGAATATACCTACCATGAATACCTGAGTGCTGGATAGCAGAACATATGCAGGCAGAGTGTAGAGAACCATGATCACTATTGTAAATATGAAGTTCTTGGCCGCCAGGTAAATGGACTGCAAGAGAAGGTTCTTCAATGTGTTCTTAAATGCACTTATGACAGGGAACAGGTAAATTGCGATGAAGCATGTCAATATCATAAGCACGACACTGGTGTAGTACATGAGCTTGTTCTCCTGTGGACCACCCTTGCCAAAAAGGTTGAAATCCAGAGTGAATATAAATGATATAAGAAGGAATAGCAGCCATGAAATCGTTGACTGTTTGAAATTATCCTTGAAGCCTTTGAAGAATAATTTCACTACACCTCCATTTTCGCCTGTCCTCTGCTTCTTTAACAGAGTGAAATACATTGCGCTCATGGAAGCTCCCATGGTGACTATGGGAATACTACACAATATAAATAGAATGTTCACTATTATAATATCGCCGAGCGTTCCAAAAAATCTGGAAAACCAGCCGTCACTGTTGAAAATGTTCATAAAATTCCTCCTGATGTAAAAAGTGATAATATCGTTTGTTTAACTATAGCACAAAAAGGTATGCCAATATATAGCGAATTTTACAATTTACCATATGTATTCTACAATTTACCATAAAATAGCACAAAAACAGCGAACTTAACTACTTAAAAATATACATTTGTGACAAAAACCCATGATATTTTGACATTTTTCCATGTGAAAATGTTCACCAAAATTTTATAATTCAATCATAGAAAGCACACAGAACGCCGTAAGGCGAACCGGCAGAACAGGACGCAGAATTCAGGGTATGAAAGAGAATGTGGGTGTCGTAAATCCTGCCGGTGATGTAAAAAGGAGGAAGGTTTTATGAGAAGAACATTAAAGAAAACAGTAGCAGTTGGACTTGCAGCAGCAACAGCATTTTCACTTTGCGCATGTGGCGGAAGCAGCGACGGAAGCAAGAGCGGCAGCAAGGATTCACTTGAGGTAGTTATCTGGGATAACAACCAGCAGAAGGGTCTGCAGCAGATATGTGATCTCTTCACAGAAGAGACAGGCATCAAGGTTGATGTACAGGTTAAGGAGTGGGATTCATACTGGACACTTCTTGAGGCTGGAGCATCAGGTGGAGATATGCCGGATGTATTCTGGATGCACTCCAACAACTCACAGATGTACATGAAGAACAACAAGCTCTTAAAGCTCGATGACTACATTGAGAAGAGCGATAAGGTTGATATGAGCAACTACATGTCAGAGATCACAGAGCTCTACACATATGATGGCTCATATTACGCAGTACCAAAGGATTACGATACAATCGCTCTCTGGTACAACAAGAAGATGTTCGATGATGCAGGACTTGAGTATCCAAATGAGAACTGGACATGGGATGACCTCTATGAGGCAGCTAAGAAGCTCACAACTGGCGACAAGTACGGTTTCTGTATGAACACATCAAACGATCAGGACACATACTACAACATGGTTTACTCAATGGGCGGTTACATCGTAAATGATGATCACACAAAGTCAGGATATGACGATGCCAACACTATCAAGGCTATGGATTATGTAGGAAAGCTCCTCAAGGATTGCTGCCCACCGGCAACAACAATGTCAGAGACAGGTACAGACGTTTTGTTCCAGTCAGGTACAGTAGCAATGATCACACAGGGTTCATGGATGACAGCAGGATTCCTTGACAACGAGTATCTCGTTGAGAACTGTGACGTAGCAATTCTTCCATACGACAAGACAACAGGTAAGAGAACTTCTATCTGTAACGGACTTGGATGGGCTGCATCAGCAGACACAAAGAGACCAGATGACTGCTGGAAGCTTATCGAGTGGTTAGGTTCAAAGGAGATGCAGGAGAAGCAGGCTGAGCTCGGTGTAACAATGTCAGCTTACAACAACACATCAGACAAGTGGGTTAACTGCACAGACAAGTTCAACCTCAACGCTTACCTTGACATCACAAAGGATTCAACAGTAGCAGGTGTTACAAATGAGCTCGTGCTCAGACCTTACACATACAACTCAACAGTTTGGTCACAGGCAGCACAGACATTCTTCGCAGATGCATGGGCAGATCCATCAAAGATGGAGCAGTCATGTAAGGACTTCGCAGTTCAGATGAACCAGTACATCGATGAGGAAGACAAGTAATCCTACAGAGCATTTATAAGATAACATAACAGTGGGTAGGATGGAGGTCCTGCCCATTGCTTACCAGAAACAATGGGGTGTTAATTACAGTATAAATGATAAGAGGAGGGATTTTATGTCAGATAACAACAAGAAAGTTGAAGAAAAAGCAGCTGAGATAATCCAGGCTACAGAGACACAGACAGTTAAGCCGGCAGCAGCAGAAGATAAAGAGTTCAAGAAAAAGAAGTCAACAACATGGGAAAGAAACCAGCGCAAATGGGGCTGGGCATTCATCCTCCCAACAATGATAGGAATCATCGTACTTAACTTATGGCCTATAGTACAGACAATATATCAGTCATTCTGCAAGGTCGGTTCATTCGGAGATTCATCATTTGCAGGATTTGCAAATTACAAGAAGATGTTTGCTGACCCTGAGGTATGGCAATCACTTCTCAATACATTCAAGTATGCGATCATCGAGGTTCCATTCTCAATCGCAATTGCACTTATACTTGCAGTATTCCTGAATCGTAAGATGCATGGAAGAACAATATACAGAGCAATATTTTTCCTGCCAATGGTAGTTGCACCAGCAGCCGTAGCCATGGTATGGAGATGGTTATACAATTCACAGTTCGGTCTGTTAAACCACATCCTTGGTGCAAAGATCGAGTGGATATCCAATCCAAAGATCGCATGGATCTCAGTTGCGATCATCGGTGTTTGGTCGATTATAGGTTACAACATGGTTCTGTTCCTTGCAGGACTTCAGGAGATACCTAAGGATTACTACGAGGCAGCAGATATTGACGGAGCATCAGGAGTAAGAGCATTCTTCAAGATCACTCTTCCACTTCTCTCCCCTACAGTATTCTTCGTACTCGTAACAAGAGTAATCGGAGCACTTCAGGTATTCGACCTTGTATACATGGTAATGGATATTTCCAATCCGGCTCTCAAGAAGACAGAGTCCATCGTATATCTGTTCTACCAGTACTCATTCCAGAATGGTAACAAGGGTTATGGATCAGCAATAGTAGTTCTTCTTCTCGCAGTCATCATGGTACTTACAGTATTCCAGATGATCGGTCAGAAGAAGTGGGTTCATTATAACTAGGAAGGGGGAATCGATATGACAAGAGGCGTACAGTTTAAGAGAAGAATGCAGAGATTATTGATTCACCTCATTCTGATCATATTCTCAATCATTATGATAGTGCCATTTGTATGGATGACACTCACAGCATTTAAGACAGTAACAGAGGCAACTTCGGTAAGTCCATTCGTAATATTCCCATCACAGTGGCGTACAGACGCGTTCACTACTGTTTGGAATAACATGAACTTCCTTGTTCTCTACAAGAACACATTATTGCTCATATTCTTCAGAGTTGTGTGTGCATGTCTCACAGCAACACTCGCAGGATATGCATTTGCAAGACTTAAGTTCAAGGGCAGAGACTTTATGTTCTCCCTGATACTTTTCCAGATGATGATTCCTTCACAGATATTCATCATCCCACAGTTCCTGATGATCAGTAAGATGGGCATGACAAATACAATGTTTGCTCTGGTATTCCCGGGAATTGTAACAGCGTTCGGTACTTTCCTGCTCAAGCAGGCTTACATGGGACTTCCTGGAGATCTCGAGGAGGCAGCAAGACTTGACGGATGTAACATTCCAAAGACATTCGTGTTCGTTATGGCTCCACTTGCAAGATCATCGATGGTTGCCCTCGGTATATTCACAGCAGTGTTCGCATTCAAGGATCTGATGTGGCCACTGGTTGTAAACAGCAGTGCAAACAAGATGCCGCTCTCAGCAGCTCTTGCAACAATGCAGGGACAGTATCAGTCCAATTATCCACAGCTGATGGCTGCATCTCTTATATCATGTATACCAATGATCGTTATATACCTGATATTCCAGAAGCAGTTCGTAGAAGGTATTGCAACATCAGGTGGAAAGCTCTAAAGAAAGTTAAAGAAGATATTATATATGACCACAGGGTGACGTCGGTTACTGACGCCACCCTTGTGAAATATATCGTAAATACGAAGTATTTACGATGCCGTGGACGCCGCGCGGAGCGCCTCTCATGCGTCCACTCCAAAATATATCGTAAATACGAAGTATTTACGATGCCGTGGACGCCGCGCGAAGCGCCTCTCACGCGTCCACTCAACACAGAAACAAAAGGAGGACGTCTATGAAAAAGCCGATAATCACGGAAGAAGAAAAACAGAAGATAAAAGAGATGGACTCCACCCGCAAAAAAATAGGATATATCTGGGATTATTACAAGCTTTGGATAATCGGTGCGGTCGTTCTCGTGGGACTTGTAGTGTATTTCACTGTTGTGTTTGCAACGAGGGAGGACAAGCCGATACTGGATGTTGTCCTTGTGAACAACTACGATGATGTTTCAGAGGACTGCAGGCTGACACAGGGGTTTGTGTCGTATGTAGGGGAAGAAAATCTCCCGGGAAGGGTTACATTTGACAACAATGCATTTTTTAATCTGGCAAATAACTCAGATTATAAGAACAGTTACTATATGAAGGTGCTGGCATACCTTGAGGCGGACACTGCTCAGGCAGTCTTGTGCCAGTATGACAATCTCATAGGTCTGGCGAAGAGCGGCAGACTTGCAGACCTGTCGGATGAGAAGGTCGGCGATATATATGATAAGTATAAGGATAGGATAATTTATTACGAGGGTGAAGAGGGGAAGAAGATACCTGTCGGAATAGATGTATCTGAAGGATACAAGGCGGCAGGACTTACTGAGTACACAGATGGCAAGGCATATATTGGATTGTCAGCATATGCGGCGGATTATGGATATGTGGAGAAATTTGTGGACTACATGGTGGAACTTGGAATACAATCCGGCGGAGCTGGTTGTAGATAAATTATGAGGAAAGACCAGTCAAATGAAATTTGGCTGTAGAGAAACTGGAGATCACGAAAAGGAGGACTTGGGCATGGCAATATTGATAAATGAAGAGAAAAAGCTTTTCACATTGAACACCAAAAATACTACATATCAGATGAAGGTGATCGACTATGGGTATCTGGCTCATCTGTATTATGGCAAGAAAATGGGCGGGGATATGTCATATGTCATAACTCATTACGATAGAGGATTCTCAGGCAATCCTTATGAAGCACAGGAGCACAGAGAATTCTCTCTGGACAACATTCCACTGGAATATAGCTGCTACGGCAACGGAGATTTCAGGACTCCGGCATTCAACATAAAGGACATAGAGGGAATACATGGATGTGATCTCAGATATGTTTCATATGAGGTGATGGACAGTAAGTATAGTCTCAAGGGACTTCCTGCTGCTTACACAAATGACGGCGAGAAGGGTGAGACCCTTAAGATCGTTCTTCAGGATCCTCAGGTGGGAGTGGAGGTTGATCTTCTGTATGGAATTATAGAGGATAAGGATCTGATCACAAGATCAGCTATAATCAGAAATATAAGCGATGCGGATATATTTGTGGCAAAGGCATCAAGTATGAGCCTGGATTTTGTGACAGGTGATTATGATCTCATCCACTTCCACGGAAGACATGCTATGGAGCGCATGTATGAGAGAGAAGCTATAAATCATGGTGTGAAGAAGATCGGAAGCACAAGGGGTACATCAAGCCATCAGCACAGCCCATTTGTGGTTATAGCAGGCAAGGATGCGAATGAGGATGCAGGTGACTGCTATGGAATCTCATTTCTCTACAGCGGAAGCTTCAACTGTGAGGTTGAGAAGGATCAGACAGATCAGGTGAGACTCAATATGGGTGTTCAGGATGAGATGTTTGAGTATGTGCTCTATCCTGAGAGCGAGTTTGTGGCACCTGAGGTAGTTATGGTTTATTCACCTGATGGATTTGCTGACATGTCACATAAGATGCATGACGTTGTGAGATACAATATCTGCCGCGGTGAGTACAAGACAAAGAGGAGACCTATTCTCATCAACAGTTGGGAGGCAGTATACTTCGATTTCAATGGTGATGATATAGTTAATATAGCAAAGCAGGCTTCAGAGCTCGGCGTTGAGATGCTGGTTCTGGATGATGGCTGGTTCGGTGTGAGAAATGACGACAAGTCAGGTCTCGGCGACTGGTTTGTAAATGAGGATAAGATGGGCGGCCCTATGGCTGATGTTGTGAAAAGAGTGAAGGCTCTCGGCATGAAGTTTGGTATCTGGATCGAGCCGGAGATGGTATCTGAGAAGAGCGAGCTTTTCAAGGAGCATCCTGACTATGCATTTGTGATACCTGAAAGAAAGCCAGTCATGGCAAGAAGCCAGCTGAATCTGGACTTCTCAAGAAAAGAGGTCGTAAACTGCATATTTAATCAGCTGACAGCGGTGCTCGACAAGATAGATGTTGATTATATAAAGATGGATATGAACAGAAGCATCTTAAATGTATACTCCATGACTGAGGGAATCCAGAACAATGGAACTATCCTCTACAAGTATGTACTCGGTGTATATGACTTTATGGAGAGGCTTCAGGCGAGATATCCAAAGATGTTCATCGAGGGTTGCAGCGGTGGCGGCGGAAGATTTGATGCCGGAATGATGTATTACACACCACAGATCTGGTGCAGTGATGATACAGATGCCATCTGCAGACTTGACATACAGTATGGAACTTCATTTGGCTATCCTATATCGGTGGTTGGTTCACACGTATCAGCGGTTCCAAATCATCAGACAGGCAGGACAACTCCATTCAATACAAGAGCCGTTGTTGCCATGGCAGGAAGCTTTGGCTACGAGCTTGATCTGAACAAGGTCAGCGATGAGGAGAAGGAAGAGGTAAAGGCTCAGGTAGAAAACTACAAGAAGTACTGGGATCTTCTTCATAATGGACTTTACTACAGACTGACGGATGCGGATAAGAGCAAAGGTGTAGCTGCATGGTCATTTGTCGCAAGGGACAAGTCAGAGACCCTTGTCAATATCGTGACGGTGGAGAGCTTCTGCAATGCCCCTGTACCTTTTGTCAGAGTAAAGGGACTTGATGTGGATGCCACATATGTTGACGAGGAGACCGGCGCAGAGTACAGCGGACAGGGACTTGACCAGATAGGACTTCCTGTACCACTCAAGTTCGGCGAGTACAATGCTTACCAGATCCATCTGGTTAGAAAGTAAAATTGCATAAGTGATATTGTGTTATTTATACATAAATATTAATTATATTGTATTAAATTACAGCTTCATGATAATATGAGGCTGTAATTTTTTGTGCTTATATATTCGGCATAAATGTGCTGAATATGTATGGGAGAAAAAGGGAGGTTACATATGAAATTGAAGGGGATAATGGCTGCGGCTGTAACTGTAGCCATGGTGTCGTCGTGCATCCATATACCGATGACGACTGCACAGGCACAGACTTTGCTGTCAAATATGACAGCGGATGCCGTACAGATGGATGAAGCTGAGATATCAGCAGCTACAGAGGATATTTCAGAGCTTGAGGGTGACTATGGAGTTGTGAACATAGTTAATGGCAAGGAGAGTAAAATATCGTTTGTCACGGATGAGACAGGATATTATGAGATAATATTGCAGGGAAGCCAGTCACGGCTGATGCTTCAGGAGACCTTGTATAACAGTAAGAGTAAGCGCCTTGCTACAGGTAAAAAGGATGGCAGTGGATGCTGCAGGCTGGTATACAAGTGCACTGCGGGGGAGAAATACATTCTTGGGTCTAAGTATGCCCGTTCTTATACAGTTTCCGAAAGTGCAAATATAAGCGTGAGAAAGCTTCCGGATGTGGCGGCAATAAAAATGGTGCCGGATAATACAACGATACTGGAGGGAACACCAGACTCCATAACATCGGCGTACGCAACGGTAACCTATTCCGGTGGAAAGGTGCGCAGTTCAGGTATCAGCGGCTCAGACTGTAAGATAGATGGAGTTACATACAGTCTGTGGGTGAAGGATTCCAAGGGAAGTTATTATTATGAGGGCGATGAAGGGGATATGGTATCGTATGCGGATGCGGAAAAACTTCCGGCCGGTACGTATACTGTTCAGCTTACAGATAAAATGGATAGTGAGCCGAACCAGTCGACCAAGATATACGATTCGTACACTGCAAAGGTGCAGACTCCTGCTGAATATTTTGTAGGAAAAAGGAATATCAGTGAGACGGATACCTACGCATATGATACCAGGGTGGACGGTTACGAGTATTACAGATTTATACCATCTGCAACTGCTGACTTTGTGTTTGAAGTAGATAAATCATCAACTGCATTTATAGATGTATATGATTCGGACATGGCGGTGGTTGAGACCGATAATGACAGGTATTCATTTGTCAAGGGAAAGATCTATTATGTCAGACTTTCAGGAACAACGGATGATGACAATGAAACATTGAATGAGGTCAGGCTCAAGGCGAAGAAGTATGCGGCACCTTCAGGGGTGACATTGAAGCTGGCAAAGAGCGAATGGGCAGCCGGAACGCCGATAAGCTTCATGAATGGTGCGAGCAGTACAATAAAGTATAATGATAAGTCCACGGAAAGCATAGATCTGACCGGTGGAAGTGGATACAGTAATGGAAACAGATATACAGTATATTATTCGTCATCTGATGATAACTGGAAAGAGTACGAATATGAAAAAGGTGTAAATCTTTCAGAGGGCGAGTACAAAGTAGCTGTGGGATATAATGCGGCTGAGGAAGATCAGGAGCTGCTCGGCACGGCAGTGCTTAAGGTAGTGTCCATAGACAAGCTGAGCGCAGGACAGCTCTCCGAAGGTGACAACAATGTGAGTGTCGGAACGGATGAGTATGACAAGGCCTATTACAGTTTTGTCATGCCATTTGACGGAAGTGTGGTAATAGAAAGCGACAGTCCTTATTGTGTATATGAGTCCGGTGATGAGGGCCCGGTAGAGGTTACAGGAAAACTTACTGGAGGCAGCACTTATTACGTAGGCCTGTATAATGAGTTATCTACTTCCAAGACAAATGTGAGACTGAGCTTTATTCCGAAAGTGACAGATATGATTGCTGTTCCCGAGAACACAGATTTCATCAGAATGGGCAGCTACGATAAGGATATCAGCAGTTATGTAGATGGAACCAGAGTAAAGATCTCGTATGCTGACGGAAAAACAGAGGAGCTGGTGTTTGACGATTCGGACAGTGTGGAAACCTCCAGAGGAGACGAGGTACGTGCTGAGATAGTTACAGATACGGAAAATGAGTGCCCTGTCGGAGCGGCACAGATTAGGATATACACACTGTATAGTGAGGACTCTTATGCATATGACATAGAGATAAAGGATATAGAGGATGTTGCTGTCGGAAGTCTTGCGGAGGGATCTAACCAGGTAAGTCTGTCGGAGAATGGCAGTGCATATTATACGTTTATGCCTTCGACATCCGCTAGGTATACATTTGCCCCAGTGGGCGGTATGGAGATCTACAGCAAAATTGACGCTGATGATGAGACAATGTATGATCTGAAGAAACTTAGTGTATCGGATGGCGAGGCTGTACTTGAGAGCGGTAATACATACTATATCTGTCTCGATGGCGGAGTAGAGGACAAGTGGGGAGATACGCAGACCAGTTGGAGCATGAATGTGACAAGGGGAGAAACTTTGTCAAATTCAAAGATCAGTTCATGGAAGCTGAGAGATAACAGAACCTATGAATTCCTTCCAGATATGAAATTATCAGGTATTAAAAACCTTCTGGATAGAGAGACTCTCCAGTTTGTATATGATGATGGCAGTGTAAAAGAGGCCAGTGTCGGTGACAGCGAGGATAATGAGCTGATCACGAGTACATGGTACAGATATAACGAGAAAACTGGAAAGTATGTCGAGATCGCAGGCTTTGGCGGCAGGGTTGATACTGGCAGATACATGGTTGAACTTGCAATCGCTGGTGCGGATGGCATGGATACGGTTGAGATACCATTTGCAGTGAAGACTGCACAGAGCATGAGCCTTGGAACATGGAACAGCTCAAAGACGCTTGATATTTCAGGCGACAGATATGTGTATGTATATAAGGTAAGTGCCCAGGCGGGTTCGTATGTGGTATCCGCTGATGAGAAGATCGATGGCATCAGGATTTTAGATGCAAATGGAACAGAGATAACGACTAACAACGTGGCTTATTCATCTGATGGATTTGGCAGTGCGGGATTTGACACAGCAGGCGGGGATCTGTATGTATGTGTGTATCCGGGAAAAAATGTAAATAAATGCGGCGTGACAATGAAGGAGATCGTCAAGGCTGTAAGTGTAAGCACAACCGTTTCTAAGACTGAATATCTGAGGGAATTTGATGAGATCAAGGGCAGCATAAAAACCGTTGTCACATATTCTGATGGAAGTACCAGAACATTTGGCGCGGATGACGATGATATAAGCTTTACGATCAAGAAAAACGGCAGGGTGAGCAGCTATTTAAGCATCGACACGATAACAGAACAGACCGGATTATATGAGATAATACCTTCCATATGGGGAATGGCTGACGATTGTGAAGTTCAGGGAGCATCATTTGACGTCGTAGATCTGAATGTGGATGAGCTGGAGTACCTGATATCAGGTGAGCCTGCGGTGCTTTCAGGTGTTGAGAACACTGGGGATGTAAAGCTGTACAGATTTGATATTGCGTCAGATGGAGTGGTATCCCTTCAGAGACAGGGCTTTGAGCTTAAGGGTATATATACCATTGAGGATGATGGCAGCTTTTCAGATACATATAGCAGTGGAGATGCTTTCTCTCTGAAAAAGGGAAGCTATATTATAGCACTCTATGCGAGAGAGAAAGATGATCAGATAACATTTACATATCACGATTCGTATGTGACAGGTAATGGAAAAATAACACCGGGTCAGAAGACAACAGCGGATATAAGCTATGACGGAGAGGGCATCGAGTATGAATTTATCCCAACGGAGACCGGAGAGTACAGATTTACGGTGGACTGCGGAGATAATACAGTATACACCAGAATCTATGCTGATGGGGTTCTGGAAAAGACATACTCACGGAACGGCGGACAACTCATTATAGACAGGACATTTGAGGCGAACCGCAGTTATACATTCAGGATCAGCCTTGCGTCGCAGCAGACAGGAAGCGTGACGATCACTCCTGAGAAGGTGGAGGCAGAGGTAGAGAACGAGTACGATATCTCCGCTGTGAGCATATCAGGATGCAAGGTGAAGAAGACGGAGGACGGATACAGTGTAACCGGAGATATAAAGATAACATATGCAAATAATGAGAGTCAGAAGACACCATTTGTCAGCGGAAGATGGACAGATGCATATGGAAATACCATTCAGGGAATCATGTCTGTTGTGGAAAATGACACATACACAGATGTGACCCTGGATCTCAGATATAAGAATACGGGTTCATCAGAGTGGATATATGCTGAGTCAAAGACCCAGAAGTTTGGGGCTGGAGATGACGAGGGATGGATCATAACCAAGACTCCGACATGTACTGAGAACGGAGAGAAGACAAGGTACATTGAGGATGAGGATATATATGAGACCGAGGTGATCCCTGCTACAGGACACAGCTTCACAAAGTATGAGTCAGATGGAAATGCCACATGTTCGCAGAAGGGAACCAAGACGGCAAAGTGTGACAATAACTGCGGAGAAAAGGATACTATCATAGACGATGAGACCACAGTTCCTCACGATTATCAGACGGTGTGGACGGTTAAGAAAAAGGCATCACAGACCCGTGACGGATATAAGGTGCATGTGTGCAAAAACTGCAAGTCAGCCAGCAAGGAAACTCAGAGTATATACAGGATAAAGAGTATCAGGCTTGCATACAGCGCTGTTGAGTATGATGGTACAGCTAAGAAGCCTGCGGTAGAGGTCAAAGACTCAAAGGGCAGAAAGGTTGCCGCAGGAAATTACAGCGTTTCATATTCAAATAACAAGAATATCGGCAAGGCCAAAGTTGTCATCAAATTCAAGGGTGACTATGAAGGGGAGAAGACACTCACATTTGACATCAAGATGGGTGTGAGAAAAGTTGAGTCCATTGACAACACAGCAAATGGAATAAAGTTGAGCTGGAAGAAGTATAAAGCGGCATCGGGATATGTTGTTTACAGAGGAGTAAATGGAAAAGCATATACGATAGCAGGTGTTGTTCAGAATCCGGATACAACATCGTTCGTGGACGTCACAGCTAAAAATGTGGGTGTAAAGTATACATATAAGATAAGAACTTATAAGACATTTGGCGATGTGACATACAATTCGGCATTTGGCGGCGAGAAGACAGGAAGTTATGTACCTGCCGTGAAGCTGAAGAAATTCACAAGTGCATCGGCCGGAACAGCCAAGGTTACATATAATAAGGCAGCCAAGGCCACCGGATATCAGATACAGTATGCAGACAATGCATCGTTTAAATCTGCAAAGACGGCCAATGTAAACGGAGGTTCAGTTACAAGTAAGACCATCAAACGACTTACTAAGGGCAAGAGATATTATGTCAGAGTACGAAGCTTTAAGAAGATTGATGGTAAGGTTTACTATTCCGCATGGAGTGGAAAGAAATCGGTTGTAATAAAGAAGAGATAATATCAAAAGAAATAGAAGAATCCGCCATGGATACAACATGTATCCGTGGCGGATTGTTTTTTTATTCTGTGTGTTCATCATCATAACGCCTTTTATTACATAATAGCGAAAGAAAACAGGTAATAAAGTGTAAAATTTGAGGTAATGTGATGTTTTTAGTTGGACATGGCAGATATAAAATGCTACCATGATTCTATGGGAACATTATTGTTCCAGAGCAGCAAAAGGGATGAGCAGAATAAGGAGAGAAAGATGGACGAGAATAACGTAAATGGATTTAATGATATGGACGACGATGAGGACGAGGGAACTACTGTCCTCACGACTCCGGGAGTGAGCGCATTTTCTCTGGTGCAGAACAGTGCACAAGGGCAGCCGAACCCGGGTCAGCCACAGCAGAATCAGCAGCCGGGTGGATTTGGACAGCCGATGGGCGGACAGTATGGAGGATTTGGACAGCCACAGTATGGTCAGCCGCAGTACGGTCAGGGTCAGCAGTTTGGTGGAAATGTCCAGTCGACAGGTGGACAGTATGGAGGATTTGGACAGCCACAGTATGGTCAGCCGCAGTACGGTCAGGGTCAGCAGTTTGGTGGAAATGTCCAGTCGACAGGTGGACAGTATGGAGGATTTGGGCAGCCACAGTATGGTCAGCCACAGTACAGCCAGCAGCCGGGCATGACTCCGGGTGTCATGGAGCCGGGTAAAAAGGTGAACAAGAAGCTTATAGCAATAATAGGCGGAATCGCAGCGGCAGTCCTGATCGCGATAATAGTCGTTGTTCTGATCCTGGCGGGTGGTTCCGGTGAGAGAAGTGCCAAGAAGGTCGGAGACAAGCTGGTGACAGCCTATGAAAAAGGCGATGCCGATGCCATGGTTGATCTGATGGACAAGGAATATTACAAGCTGTATAACAGGATAAGAAGCTATACAGGCAGTGATGACTATGTCAAGGATACATTCAACGAGCAGGTCAGCGACATGGTAGATGAGGTAGGCAAGGTCAAGAGCATCAAGGTCGAGGACAGATCAGAGAAGGAATATGACGAGGATAAGCTTAAGGATGTAAATGATACATTTGACATGCTGGATGTCGACATGACGGTTGACAAGTGCTACGAGGTGGATCTTGATGTCAAGATAAAAGGATCTACTGACGAATCAGATGGCGAGATCATATACACAGTTATAAAGACTGGCGGTAAGTGGTATCTTGTAGACTATGATCTCTACGTATATTAGAAAATAAATCTCATGGATTGAGGATTGATTTCTCAGTTCATGAGATTTTTGTATATATTAGATAAATACGAACGTGTTTTGTAGTAAATATGCATAAAAACAAATTGTATTTGTATATGCATGGTGATAATATAAAAAACGTAAGAAATTGTTATATGTATCTTAATAATGGAGCTGGTGGATATATCGTATACAGAAAGGCTGGAAAGGGAAAGTACAGCAAGCTGGCCAATATAAACAAAAACACAATACTGAGCTATACAGATAAGTCAGCTAAAAATGGAACGGTATACACATATAAGATTGTTGCGTGCAAGACGGCAGGCAAGACAAGTTACAATGCGGCTGACAGCAATCAGAAAACCATTATGAGAATCACTTCGTCAAAGGTTACCAAGACCACGAACAAGGCAGGAAAGAAGATGACTGTTAAGTGGTCGGTAAATTCCAAGGTAGGAGGATATCAGATACAGTATTCTGTAAAGAGCAATTTTGCCAAGGCAAAGACTGTAAAAGTGACCGGAGCTAAAAAGTCAAATGTCACAATAGCAAAATTGGCTAAGAAGAAATATTATGTGAGAGTCAGAAGCTTCAAGAAGGTAGGAAAAACAACTTACTATTCTGCATGGAGCACAACAAAGAATGTGGTTATAAAGAAGTAGAATAGTAAATTATTTGCGCATATTGCGATTGACAAACCACAAATACTTGCTATACTAATGAATGGATAGGTTCAGAAATGGCTTATACAGGCGGTTTTCTGGATCATATAAGTTAAAAACGATGACAGAGACAGTACGGAGTCTGCGAGATCAGCAGCGAGCCGGGGGCGGTGCGAGCCCGGTGACAGTAGAGACTTTCGGAATATCACTCTGGAGTTGCAGACCAAAAGAGATTTGCTCAAGTAGGCTCTGACGTATTTCCTGCGTTAAGGGGAGCGCATATGTTAGTATGTAAGTAATAGGTGGTATAACGAACTCAAAGCCCTTCGTCCTGATTACGACGAAGGGCTTTTTTATATTTATCACAGAAAGGAAAGACGACATGTACGACAAGGTTTCGACTAAACTGGAATTCGTGAACAGAGAGCAGAAGGTATTGGACTTCTGGAAAGAAAATCAGGTATTTGAGAAGAGTGTTGAAGAGACAAAGGATCTGCCAACATACACATTCTATGATGGCCCTCCAACAGCAAATGGTAAGCCACATATCGGACACGTTCTCACACGTGTAATCAAGGATATGATCCCTAGATATCAGACAATGAAGGGACATAACGTAGTCAGAAAGGCCGGATGGGATACACACGGTCTGCCTGTTGAGCTCGAGGTTGAGAAGCTCTTGGGAATCGACGGCAAGGAGCAGATAGAGGAGTACGGACTGGAGCCATTTATCCAGAAATGTAAGGAGTCTGTATGGAAATATAAAGGCATGTGGGAAGAGTTCTCAGGCAAGGTAGGTTTCTGGGCTGATATGGACAACCCATATGTAACATACCATGATGACTTCATCGAGTCAGAGTGGTGGGCGCTGAAGAAGATCTGGGATCAGGGACTTCTGTACAAGGGCTTCAAGATTGTGCCTTACTGCCCAAGATGTGGTACACCTCTTTCAAGCCATGAGGTTGCACAGGGATACAAGACAGTCAAGGAGCGTTCAGCAGTAGTAAGATTCAAGGTTATCGGAGAGGATGCATATTTCCTCGCATGGACAACAACACCTTGGACACTTCCTTCAAACGTAGCACTCTGTGTAAATCCAGATGAGACATACGTGAAGGTTAAGGCAGCAGACGGCTACACATATTATCTTGCACAGGCACTTGCAGACAAGGTTCTCGGCGGTCTTGCAAAGGAAGCAGCAGACGATCAGGCAGCAGTTCCTGCATACGAGGTTCTTGAGACATATGTCGGTAAGGATCTTGAGTACAAGGAGTATGAGCCACTCTATGAGTGCGTAAAGCCTGTATGTGAGAAGCAGCACAAGAAGGGCCACTTCATCACATGTGACACTTATGTAACTATGACAGATGGTACCGGTATCGTTCATATCGCACCTGCATTTGGTGAGGACGATGCAAATGTCGGAAGAAACTACGATCTTCCATTTGTACAGTTTGTAGATGGCAAGGGTGACCTCACTGAGGAGACTCCATTTGCCGGAATGTTCGTAAAGGATGCAGATCCTGAGGTACTCAAGGATCTGGACGCAAGAGGACTTCTCTTCGATGCGCCTAAGTTCGAGCATGAGTATCCACACTGCTGGAGATGTGACACACCACTTATCTATTACGCAAGAGATACATGGTTCATCAAGATGACAGCAGTCAGAGACAAGCTGGTTAAGAATAATGACACTGTAAACTGGATCCCGGAGAGCATCGGTAAGGGACGTTTTGGCGACTGGCTGAAGAATGTTCAGGACTGGGGACTTTCAAGAAATCGTTACTGGGGTACTCCGCTGAACATCTGGGAGTGTGAGTGCGGCTGCAGACATGCCATCGGATCAAAGGAAGAGCTCCGCTCAATGAGTGACAACTGCCCTGAGGACATCGAGCTTCACCGTCCGTTCATCGACGCTGTAACTATCAAGTGTCCTGAGTGTGGCAAGCAGATGCACAGAGTCACAGAGGTTATCGACTGCTGGTTCGATTCAGGATCAATGCCATTTGCACAGTGGCACTATCCATTTGAGAATCAGGATATATTTGAGAAGCACTTCCCTGCTGATTTCATCAGTGAGGCTGTTGACCAGACAAGAGGATGGTTCTACTCACTTATGGCGATCTCAACGCTGCTGTTCGACAAGGCTCCGTTTAAGAACGTAATCGTTCTCGGACATGTCCAGGATAAGGACGGACAGAAGATGAGTAAGTCCAAGGGAAATGCTGTAGATCCTATGGATGCTCTGAACAAGTACGGTGCAGATGCCATCAGATGGTACTTCTACAGCAATTCAGCACCATGGCTTCCTAACAGATTCCATGAGGATGCGGTTGTTGAGTGTCAGAGAAAGTTCATGGGTACACTGTGGAACACATATGCGTTCTATGTACTCTATGCAAATATAGACAACTTCAATCCACTTGAGCATGAGCTAGAGTACGACAAGCTGTCACTTATGGATAAGTGGCTTCTGTCCAAGCTGAACTCAACAGTCAAGGCAGTTGACGCAAACCTTGGCGCATACAAGATCCCTGAGACAACAAGAGTTCTCGAGGAGTTTGTGGATGACATGAGTAACTGGTATGTCCGTCGTGGCCGTGAGAGATACTGGGCAAAGGGCATGGAGCAGGACAAGGTAAATGCTTACATGACACTTTACACAGCGCTCGTTACTATAGCACAGACAGTAGCTCCTATGCTCCCATTCATGGCAGAGGATATTTACCAGAATCTGGTTAGAAATATAGACAAGGATGCACCTCTCTCAGTTCATCTGTGCTCATTCCCTGAGGTGGATGAGAAGATGATCGATCCAGAGCTCGAGGTAGCTATGGACGAGATCCTGAAGATCGTAGTTCTGGGACGTGCAGCAAGAAATACAGCAAATATCAAGAACAGACAGCCAATCGGCAAGATGTATGTCAAGGCTGACAAGAAGCTTTTCGGTGAGGAGAAGGCTATCATCGAGGATGAGCTGAACGTGAAGAACGTTGAGTTCGATGATGATGTAAGCGCTTACACAACATACAGCTTCAAGCCACAGCTTCGTACAGTCGGACCTAAGTACGGTAAGCACCTTGGTAAGATCAAGGAGCATCTGTCAGCACTGGATGGCAACGCAGCCATGGCAGAGCTCAAGGCAGAGGGCGCTCTGAAGTTTGAGGCAGACGGAGAGGAGATCGTACTCACTGAGGCTGATCTTCTGATCGACATGGCTCAGATGGACGGTTTCGTATCTGAGGCAGACGGCGGTGTGACAGTAGTTATCGACACAAATCTGTCAGAGGAGCTTCTTGAGGAAGGATTTGTCCGTGAGATAGTATCCAAGGTTCAGACTATGAGAAAAGAGGCTGGATTCGAGGTTATGGACAAGATCACTGTATACGCTGACGGAAGCCAGAAGGCAAATGACATCATCGCAGCAAATGCGGATGCCATCATCGGCGACGTTATGGCAACAGAGATCATAACCGGCTCGGTTGACGGATACACCAAAGAGTGGAACATCAACGGTGAGAAGGTAACTCTTGGAGTGAAGAAGAACGACTAAGGGATATAATATTAGGGTTTAAAACAGGCATTTTGGAAAAAATATCCCTGATCAAGAGAATACGGCTCGAAAGGTACAAATCTTAAAGATTTTGTATCTTTCGGGCTATTTTTATGTGATTTAGGAAAATTTTGTACTTTCTTTAAATATATTTGGATATTAGGGGATGACGGTGGAATTACGATTTATTAAGTTTGTGTATGTGTGGTGTTGGGAGTATATTATTGTATGAATAAATCGTACAAAGGACTGCCGTCAATATGTATATTGGCCAGTCAGAAAAACAAAGGAGACAAAAGATGATAGCAATTTTCATTGCACCTTTTTACATAGCGCTAAATATATATTTGTTCTGGAGAATAAAGGGCTGGGTACAGGCATATTTCCCGAAACTCAAAGGTAAGAAGGGCTGGATAGTCCCGATAGTGCTATACGCATTTCTGGCGTCGGCGCTGGTGATCGCATTCTTCTTGCCACAGGGAAGGTTCAGACGTGGCATGAAGCTGGTGGGCAATTACTGGCTGGGCGTTCTGCTGTATATGATATTTTTCATAGTGATAGCTGAGCTTGGAAGATTCCTTCTGCTTCATGTATTCAGAGTGAGCAAAGATAAGATATGCGTGCCGAGGGTACGCAGGATAGTGGGCTGTGCGTGCGCAACACTTATCATGTGTATATCATTCTGGGGAGTGGTAAATGCGAGACTTGTGCGGGTGACGCCTTATGATGTGACCATCAATAAGGAAGCACAGGATGAGAATGGTCAGAAGATGGATTCCATGAAGATAGTGCTGGTTGCAGATCTTCATCTTGGATACAACATAGGCGTCAGGCAGGTTCAAAGAATAGTGAATTCTATAAATAAGCAGGACGCAGATCTGGTGCTGATAGCGGGTGATATATTTGACAACGAATGGGAAGCCGTTGACCAGCCGGAGAAGCTTGAGAAAATACTCCGGGGGATCAAATCAAAGTATGGAGTGTATGCCTGCTACGGCAACCATGATATACAGGAGCAGGTGCTTGCCGGATTTACATTTGGCGGACAGAAGGAGAAGACCAGCAGCCCTGAGATGGACGAGTTTATAGAGAAAGCGGGAATCACACTTCTTCGTGATGAGGGAGTGCTGATAAACGATTCCATATACATCTATGGCCGCCGCGATGCCCACAGACCGGGAAATGGAGTCACAGACAGAGTATCCGCAGACGAGATCACGAAAAATATGGACAAATCAAAACCTATCATAATCCTTGATCATGAGCCAAAGGAGCTGGAGGAGCTGTCGTCGGCAGGTGTGGATATGGATCTGTGTGGACACACCCATGACGGACAAATGTTCCCAGGCAACATCCTTGTGGCGATGATGTGGGAAAATTCCTGCGGTTACCTGAATGTTGACGGCATGCACAACATAGTGACATCCGGAGTCGGTGTGTTTGGCCCCGATATGAGAGTTGGAACCAAGGCGGAGATATGCCCGATAACGGTGAACTTTAAATGACCACCACACCGCATAATATTTCGCCAAGCGCCCGCATAACTTAATTAATAAAGGAAAATAACCATAACACCACAATACTCTGGACTTTGTGACAAAAATACAGTAAATTTACGGGTATATAAACTGATTCGGGACAAAAATGAGGGGAGTGCCGGGTCGGATGATATGGATAACCTGGAAAGAGGAGGCGGTTGTATGGAAAAGTTAAATGAGATCGTGTCGGCGGTGGATGGATTTGTCTGGGGACCGGTCATGCTGGTGCTTCTGGTTGGAACGGGAATATTTCTGACGATCAGAACAGGATTTCTTCCTTGGAGGAATCTCGGCTATGCGCTGAAGAGTACACTTAGCAAGGAGGCAAGGACAAAGAGCAGAGGAACCGGAGACGTGTCACCATTTTCGGCACTGACCACCGCGCTTGCTGCAACCATAGGAACGGGAAATATCGTTGGTGTTGCAACGGCCATGGTATCGGGAGGTCCGGGAGCACTGGTGTGGATGTGGATATCCGCAGCATTTGGTATGACATCCAAGTTCTCAGAGTGTATGCTTGCTATCAAGTATCGTGAGGTGAATGCCAAGGGCGAGATGAGCGGCGGTCCTATGTACACTATGAAGAAAGCATTCAAGCATAAGAAGTTCGGCGCAGTGCTGGGCTGGCTGTTCGCACTCTTTGCAGTCATCGCCTCATTTGGAATAGGAAATATGACACAGGCCAATTCCATATCTGAATCTCTTAGCAGTACATTCAGCGTGCCTACATATGTTACAGGAATCATACTTACGGTTTTTGCCCTTCTTATAATAGTTGGAGGAATCAAGACTATATCTAAGGTGTCATCAGTTGTTGTTCCTTTGATGGCGATATTCTATGTTGTAGCCGGACTTATTGTAATAATCATCAATATCCAGAATCTTCCGTCAGGAGTTGCCATGATATTCAAGATGGCATTCTCAGTCAAGGCAGTCGGTGGCGGTCTGTGTGGTACGATCACAGCAGCTATGATGAACGCCATGAGATTCGGTGTTGCCAGAGGAGTATTCTCAAATGAAGCTGGAATGGGCTCTGCGGCCATCACGGCGGCAGCTGCCACAACAGACAATCCTGTCCGTCAGGGTTACATCAATATGACAGGTACATTCTGGGATACCATAGTAGTCTGTACCATCACAGGTCTCTGTATTGCATCATCGGGTGTGCTTGGAATCACGGAGAACAGCACAAAGGGCAGCTATCAGGTGAGCGGAACGGAGGTTACTGTGGAGGCTGTTGATTCCGACAACAAGACTACCACAACGGATTATACATATGAATTCACAGATGACCAGCTCATTCTGACAGATACATCCAATTCGTCAAATACCCTGATGCTTTCAGTCCTTCCATCCGACGAACTCAACAAGGATGAGAATACAAAGCTTGCAAGTGAGCTTGCGGTGGAGGAGAGTCAGGCAGCCATAGGAAGTCTTACCGGTACATGGACTGATGCAGCCGGAAACCATTATACATTTGCTGAGGATGGAACATTTGCCTGCTCAACTGTTATAAAAGGTGCAGCTCTCACGATACTGTCATTTGGCTCTGCACTTGGCAAGGTGGGAGGCTGGCTCGTAACTATAGGAATTGTGCTCTTCGCATTCTCCACGATCCTTGGATGGGAGTATCACGGAGAGAAGGCATTTGAGTATCTGTTCAAGTCACACAAGTACAATATGATATACAGGATAGGGTTCTCGCTCGTTGTATACGTAGGCGCGACGATATCACTGGATCTTGTATGGAACTTCTCAGATATAGCGAATGCGCTCATGGCGATTCCGAACCTTATCTGTCTGCTGGCATTAAGCGGAGAGATCGCAAAGGATATGAAGGAATTCCAGGCGGTTATCAAGGCAGAGAAGGCATCAAAGTAGAATATTAAGTCCGGGGACGGAGGGGTCAGGTACCTCCGTCCTCTTTTTTTATACTCTCTTAACCTAACTTTATACTTACTTTATTTTTTGTCCAAATTATGTTCATAAGTGATGGTTATTATATACAATATATAGGGACGGAGGTGCCTGACCCCTCCGTCCCCATGAGTAGATTAGAATACCATTACAGAGAGGTTGACATATATGAGCAGAGTAGTAGGAATAGACCTGGGAACAACAAACAGCTGTGTGGCAGTGCTTGAGGGCGATCAGCCAACTGTCATACCGAATTCGGAGGGCGGCAGGACCACACCTTCCATAGTAGCCATCACAAAGAATGGAGAGAGACTGGTGGGTGAGGCTGCCAGGAGACAGATGACTGTGAATGTGGACAGAACTATCACATCCATCAAGAGAGCGATGGGAACAACATACAGAAAGAGGATAGACGGCAAGGACTATTCGCCGCAGGAGATATCCGCCATCATACTTGCAAAGCTGAAGAGCGATGCTGAGAGTTATCTGGGCGGACCGGTATCTGATGCAGTCATAACAGTTCCGGCTTACTTTGACGACAGCCAGAGACAGGCCACAAAGGACGCCGGAAGAATAGCGGGACTGAATGTGCTTCGAATCATAAATGAGCCTACATCGGCGGCTCTCGCCTATGGTCTTGACAATGGACAGGCGCAGAAGATACTTGTATACGATCTGGGCGGAGGAACATTTGACGTGTCTGTTATAGAGATAGGGGACAGCGTCATAGAGGTTCTTGCCACCGCGGGAGACAATCATCTAGGCGGAGATGATTTTGATGAGAGGCTGCTGGACTACGTCATCAAGACCTTTAAAAAGGAGACAAAGGTCAATCTGGCGAAGGATATCACGGCATCCCAGAGAGTGAGGGAAGCCTGTGAGAATGCCAAGAAGGAGCTCTCATTCGCGCAGACTGCTCACATCAATCTGCCATTTATATCGACAGTGAAGAATCAGCCGGTGCATCTGGATATGACTATAACAAGGGAACAGTTCAACGAGCTAACCTATGATCTGGTGGAGAGAACGGCGGGACCTGTAAACCAGGCATTATCCGATGCGGGCATAACGAGAAATCAGATAGACAAAGTGCTGCTGGTGGGTGGCTCCACCCGTATACCGGCGGTTGTGGATAAGGTTCGTGCCATAACCGGCAGGGAGCCATCCAAGAATATGAACCCGGACGAGTGCGTTGCCATGGGTGCGGCGGTCCAGGGAAGCAAGCTCAGCGGCGAGCTCACCGTGTCGAACAAGGTGAATGACATTCTCCTCATGGATGTGACACCTCTTTCGCTGTCCATTGAGACCCTTGGAGGCGTGGCAAATGTCATCATTCCGAGAAATTCAGCCATTCCGACCAGGGCATCAAAGATATTTACCACGGCGGGCAATTTCCAAAGGGATGTCGAGATCAAGGTATACCAGGGCGAGAGGCATTTCACAAGGGACAACAAGCTGCTAGGCAACTTCAGACTCAGCGGTATCAAGAGAGCCATGGCGGGCGTTCCTCAGATCGAGGTCACATTTGACATGGATGCAAATGGTATTCTCAAGGTCTCAGCTAAGGATCTGGGCAGGGGTGTGGAACAGCAGATAGTGATCACATCCAGCACCAACCTTTCGGAGGAGGAGATCCGCAGAGCCAGGGAGGATGCGAAGAAGTACGAGGATGATGTGGCTGGAGCCAGAGAGTTCAAAGACATTATGAACGAGGCCGAGGCGTATGTATATAAGGTAGAGAATCTTCTTGAGACCAAGGGCGCACAGCTCGACAAGAAGGAGATGAAACGGATCAAGAGCGACTGCGAGTATCTGAAGAAGCTTGTGACACGAACTGACATGAATCATGTAGATGACGTGGAGATGGGCAGGATGAAGGAAGCCTACAGGCAGCTTCAGGAATCCGCAGAGAAGCTGGAGACAATGTAAGAATTTGCGAGGAGAATGGTGAATTATGAAAGACAAATTTATAAGATTTATGAGATCCAGGTACGGCAACGATCAGTTGTCATCATTCCTTACCTGGGGCGGATTGATATTTATGGTGCTGGATGCATTTATCAAGACAGGGATATTTTATTTCCTTGGACTTCTCATGTTCATATATGGATATGTCAGGATCATGTCCAAGAACTATGACAAGCGCGCGGCTCAGAACAGATGGTTTATGGAGCACACCGCAGGCGTGAGAAATATATTCAAGCGTGCGAAGAAACAGAAGGAAGCCGGCAAGGAATACAAGATATTTGTCTGCAGCAAATGCCAGCAGATGATCAGAGTTCCAAGGGGAAAGGGCAAGATAGAGATCAGATGCCCTAAGTGCGGCAACAGATTTGTGAAGAAGTCTTAGTAACAGCGCAGACGGATAAAGTCTTATGTTGGAATATAGTGTGGAGATTGAGAGATGTTTGGATATATAGTGGTGAACCAGCCTGAGCTTAAGATGAAAGAATATGATGAATACCGTAGGTATTACTGTGGCCTGTGCAAATCGCTGAAGGACAGATATGGTGCCAGAGGACAGATAAGTCTCAGCTATGATATGACATTTCTGGTCCTTCTTCTGACGGGACTGTACGAACCGGAGAAGCACTCGGGCAGCAGAAGATGTATCGCACACCCGACATCGAAGCATACTTATGTACAGAACGAGTACACAGATTATGTTGCTGATATGAACGTGATCCTTACCTATTATAAATGTATAGATGACTGGGATGATGAGCATATGCTTACCCGAAAGCTGTATGCGGATGTACTGCTCGCAGGACAAAATGGCAGGAGGCTCAAGGAAGATTATCAACAGAAGATCCAGGTTATTGCGGAGAACCTCAAGGCGATAAGTGAGCTGGAGGAGGTGGGATCCGATGACATGGATGCATTGTCAGGGCATTTCGGCAATATAATGGCAGAGATATGTGCCCCGAAACATGATGAGTGGGAATCATATCTCCGCACCATAGGCTATTATCTGGGCAAATTTGTCTACATAATGGACGCGTATGACGATATAGAGAAGGATATAGGTGCCGGAAATTACAATCCATTCGTGTGCAGGCTTGCGCATGAGCTGGGTGTTGAGGTACAATCAGTGGGTGTGGATAAAACCATAGAACAGGACAAATGGCAGGAGCTTGCAGAGTGGACGAAGGATGTTCTGATGATGATGGTGGCACCACTTGCAAAAGAGTATGAGATGCTTCCTATTATTGAAAATGTAGGTATACTCAGGAACATAATATACTCAGGAATATGGGAAGCATATTATTCGACTACAAATAGAAGATGCGGCGATGAGGAATAAATTATGAAAGATCCTTACGAGGTGCTGGGACTCAAAAGAGGTGCCAGCGAAGAAGAAGTAAAAAAAGCATATAGAAGGCTGAGCCGGAAGTATCATCCGGATGCGAATATCAACAATCCTCACAAGGATGAGGCTGAGGAAAAGTTCAAGGAGATACAGCAGGCTTACAAGTCCATAGTGAGCGGCGAGGCTGACCGTGCAAGTTATGGTGGTGCTGGTGGGTATGGAACTGGAAGCTCGCAGGGCTACGGCGGCGGTTATGGATCTGGCGGTTCATATGGTCCGTATGGTGGAAGTTCTTACGGCGGTTCGTCAGGAGGCTACGGACAGTATGATGATCCATTTGGCGGTTTCGGAGGATTTGGCCCATTTGGTTTCGGTGGCTATCAGAGACAGAATGACTACGATCCGAATGATAAAGATTCCAGATATTTTCAGGCCGCGAAGAACTATATGAACAGCGGAAGCTATGAGGAGGCGAAGAACGTCCTCAATCAGATAGAGAATCACGATGCCAAGTGGCACTATTACAGTGGCGTGTGCAACGCCGGACTTGGCAATCAGATAAGAGCCATGGAGATGCTGAAGCGTGCAATGGAGCTTGAGCCGGGCAATCAGGAATACCGCCAGGCGTATGAGTCCATCAAGAGCGGCCGTCAGTGGTACATGGACAGAGGTGCCGGGTATGGAATGGATATGCCGACCGGCGGAAAGTTTTGCAACAATATTTGTACTATATGTGCTCTCATGTCGTGCTGCATGGGCGGTATGCCTTGCGTGTGCTGCATGCCGAGTGGATACGGACGAAGTTAGATATAAAACCCCTGGGAGTTGCCTCTCCCAGGGGTTTTATATCGTATACGTGGTGCATTTACAATATTCTGGTAATCATTGAAAACGCAAGAACCCCCAATTAATCTCGATATTATCAGACATTTATCGCCTTTTATGTAAAAAAACTGCAAATTCTATTTGACTATAGTCTAATTTTATAGTGTTATTTAACAAATTTTTTCTCATGTATTGTTAAAAAAAAAGGTTGATGATAGAATGAAACAGTGAAAATGGAAAAAATTATATCTATTTATCCAAGGAGGGAATGAATCAGATGAAGATGTTAGCAGATTTCGATAAGGAAGGCTTCAAGAAGGAAGTCATTACTAACGTAAAGACCCTTTTCCGCAAGCCTATCGAGGAGGCTACTCCACAGCAGGTATTCCAGGCAGTCAGCTACGCAGTAAAGGACGACATCATTGACAGATGGATTGCTACACACAAGGAGTATGAGAAGAAGAACGTCAAGACAGTTTATTATCTGTCTATGGAGTTCCTTATGGGTAGAGCACTCGGTAACAATCTTATCAACTTGACTTACTACGATGCAGTTAAGGAAGCACTTGACGAGTTAGGATTTGACCTGAACTTTATAGAGGATCAGGAGCCTGATGCCGCTCTGGGTAATGGCGGTCTCGGACGTCTTGCAGCTTGTTTCCTTGATTCATTGGCAACACTTGGTTATCCTGCATACGGTTGTGGTATCAGATACAAGTATGGTATGTTCAAGCAGGGTATCAAGGATGGATATCAGGTTGAGATGCCGGATGACTGGCTCAAGGATGGCAACCCATTCGAGGTTAAGCGTTCAGAGTACGCTGTTGAAGTTAAGTTCGGTGGATATGTCAGAGTTGAGAACAAGAATGGCAGAAACTACTTTATACAGGATGGATATCAGTCAGTTCGTGCCGTACCTTATGACCTTCCAGTCATCGGTTATGGCAACAACGTTGTAAATACACTTAGAATCTGGGATGCTGAGGCAATCCAGGAGTTCTGCCTTGACTCATTTGACAAGGGTGAGTATGAGAAGGCAGTAGAGCAGCAGAACCTTGCAAAGACTATCGTTGAGGTTCTCTATCCAAATGACAATCACTACGCAGGTAAGGAGCTCAGACTGAGACAGCAGTATTTCTTCATCTCAGCTTCAGTTCAGAGAGCAATCCTCAAGTTCAAGGAGCTCAACAAGGACATCCACAAGCTGCCAGAGAAGGTAACATTCCAGATGAATGATACACATCCAACAGTAGCAGTTGCCGAGCTCATGAGAATCCTCATGGATGAGGAAGGCCTTGAGTGGGATGACGCATGGGATATTACAACAAGAACATGTGCATACACCAACCATACGATCATGGCAGAGGCACTTGAGAAGTGGCCTATCGAGCTGTTCTCAAGACTGCTTCCACGTATCTACCAGATCGTTGAGGAGATCAACAGAAGATTCGTTCTCAAGATCCAGGAGATGTATCCAGGCAACCAGGATAAGGTTAAGAATATGGCAGTTCTGTACGATGGCCAGGTTAAGATGGCTCATCTTGCAATTGCAGGTTCTTACTCAGTAAACGGTGTTGCAGCTCTTCATACCAAGATCCTTGAGGAGAGAGAGCTTAAGGACTTCTATGAGATGAGACCAGAGCAGTTCAACAACAAGACAAATGGTATCACTCAGAGACGTTTCCTGCTTCATGCTAACCCACTTCTTGCAAACTGGATCACAGACAAGATCGGTGACGAGTGGATAACCAATCTTTCACACCTTAAGAAGCTTAAGGTATATGTGAACGATGAGAAGTGCCAGCATGAGTTTATGAACATCAAGTACCAGAACAAGATCCGTCTTGCAAAGTACATCAAGGAGCACAACAATGTGGATGTAGATCCTCGTTCAATCTTCGATGTACAGGTTAAGAGGCTTCATGAGTACAAGAGACAGCTTCTGAACATCCTTCATGTTATGCATCTGTATAACAGACTGAAGACAGAGCCAGAATTCGATATGTACCCAAGAACATTCATCTTTGGAGCAAAGGCATCAGCAGGATATAAGAGAGCTAAGCTTATCATCAAGCTCATCAACTCAGTTGCAGATGTTGTCAACAACGATGCTTCAATCGAAGGCAAGATCAAGGTTGTATTTATAGAGAACTACAGAGTATCCAATGCCGAGATCATCTTCGCAGCAGCAGATGTATCAGAGCAGATCTCAACAGCTTCAAGAGAGGCTTCAGGTACAGGTAACATGAAGTTCATGCTGAACGGTGCACCTACACTTGGAACCATGGATGGAGCAAATGTAGAGATCGTTGAGGAAGTTGGCATCGAGAACGCATTTATCTTCGGACTTTCAGCAGAAGAGGTTATGAAGTATGAGCGCGAGGGCGGCTACAACCCAATGGATATCTACAATAACAACCAGGCTGTAAGAAGAGTTCTCACACAGCTTATCGATGGTACTTATGCACCGGATGATCCGGACAGATTCAGAGATCTCTATGATTCTCTTACAAAGGAAGATGTATACTTCATCCTTAAGGACTTCGATTCATATGCAGAGGCTCAGCAGAAGGTTGATAAGGCATACCAGGATGAGAAGGGCTGGGCAAAGATGGCTATGCTCAACACAGCATGTGCTGGAAAGTTCTCATCAGACAGAACTATCGAGGAGTATGCAAAGGAGATCTGGAAGCTTAAGAAGGTTAAGGTTTCCCTTGATAAGTAATTATCAGATAGAATGAAATAACAAAATAAAGGACGGACATCATATGGTAAGGATCGTATGGTGTCCGTTTTTATTTTGCATCTGTTAATACATCCGCGCCTATGTTATGATATATATATGTTACGTTGTGATGAAAAGGGGGTTATAAACATATGAAAGGTAGAAAATTGAGACACAGACTCACGGCTCTGCTGCTCGCATTTGCAATGATATTTACAGCGGTTGCCGTACAGCCGAACTGTGATGCATTTGCAGCTACGAAGGTAAAGACGCCGGTGGCGACACATGGAAGACTGTCTGTGAAGGGGGCAGATCTGGTGGATGCCAAAGGCAAGAAATTCCAGCTCAGGGGAATCAGCACACACGGTATCAACTGGGATGTGGGATATCCTTATGTGAACAAGGCGGCGTTCAAGACTCTGAGAGACGACTGGGGAGTTAATGCGGTAAGACTTGCCATGTATACATCTGAATACAACGGCTATTGCGCGGGCGGCAGCAAAGCGGCACTTCGAAATCAGATATACAAGGGCGTGAAATATGCGACCGACCTCGGCATGTATGTGATCATCGACTGGCACATACTCAACGACGGGAATCCTATGACACAGGTTGCAGAGGCAAGAAGATTCTTTGCAACTATGGCGAAGAAGTATAAGAAACAGAAAAATATCATTTATGAGATATGCAATGAGCCAAATGGCTGCGACTGGAAGACTGTCAAGCGATATGCGTCCCAGGTCATAAAGGTCATAAGAAAGTATGACAAGAAGGCGATCATCGTAGTGGGAACGCCGACATGGTCCCAGCTCGGTTCGGATGGCACACACAATGAGGTTGCGGATAACCCTATCAAGGGCTACAAGAATATAATGTACTCACTCCATTTCTATGCAAATGAGTGGAGCCACAACCAGTATCTTCCTGCGAAGCTTGCATACGCAAGGAAGAAGGGGATAGCGGTCATAGTCACAGAGTTCGGAATGTCCGCGGCAAGCGGCGATGGAGGCATAAGCAAAGCCTACACCGGCAAATGGCTGACCAGACTCAACAAGGCGAATGTCAGCTATTTCTGCTGGAGTCTCAGCAACAAGAATGAGTCGTGTTCATTGCTTTCGTCTAAGACGAAGAAAACAAGCAGGTGGAAGACTACAGAGCTGTCTGCAGCTGGCAGATACATAAGAGCGAAATACAGAGCCCGCAAGAAGGCTCTCGGAAGCAGGGCGTAACGGGAAGCCGTGAGGAAACCGTGATATTAACAAGCAATAAAAAACAGGCGCTATATAGATCAAAGATCTGTATAGCGCCTGTTCTTGTGTTAATGGTTATATGTGAATTAAGCTACAACTGTTACGTTAGTTGCTCTCTCCTTAGAAGCGTCCTTAGGATCAGCCTCTACGTCAAATGTAACCTTCTGTCCCTCGTTAAGAGTCTTATATCCATCAGAGTTGATTGCTGAAAAATGAACAAATACGTCCTTTCCTGTCTCATCATCTGAGATGAATCCATAACCCTTTTCTCCGTTGAACCACTTAACTGTACCGTTCTTCATCACGAGTACCTCCTAAAAATGAAAATTTGTACTCAATGAAAACACTACAATATACCTTATAGAGAATACTCCAAAGAAAAGCTTACCTTATATAGCAATCGAACCGTTAATCTTGAATACGCTATTATCATATTATGTCATGTTGCATTTGTCAATAAACGATACGACTAAAATTTGCGTTAAGATTTCTCAGTAAAAAGGGTATATGAGCAGTGTAAAAACGATATATATATAAGAGGTATAAAAATGCGGGAGGGTGAAATGAGGAATGCAAAGACGATCATTATAGGGATTGCGTGTGCTATGGCACTTGCTTACATAATATCAGGAATATACGACAAGGCGGTTGGGGGAGATAACACTGACGGATCGGCAAAAAGCGGACGCAATGTGTGTATTTATGATAATGGGGAGTATTCCCTCGTGGATGTGGAAGAGTATACAGCATCGACGCTGGCGGGAATGATGAGTGACAAATGGAGCGATGAAATGCTCAAGGCGGTCGCAGTTGTGGTTAGGACCGGAATCTATTACCAGATGGATGAAAATGACAGAAATTCCGCCACACAGGGGCAGACAAAGAATCTTATAAATGAGTCCCAGCTCCGGGAGATAAGATATACGGAATCGCAGCTCAAGAAGAAATGGGGAGGCGAGTGCTCCGGGATAATGAGAAGGGCGGAGAAGGCGGTGTATGCGACCGGTGGACAGGTTATGAAATACGGTGGAGAGGTAATACTTCCGGCGTATCATATGATAAGTACAGGGCATACTGTGAGTGCACAGGAAATATATGGGCATGACATACCGTATCTCAGGCAGGTGGCAAGTGATGTGGATCAGATGGCGGAGGACTTTTCGACCACTGAGATATACAGCGGGGACAGGCTTCAGAAGATATTCAGAAAATGGATAGACGCTGACAATATGACGGATGAGGTCAAGGTTATGACAGCCACAGAATCTGGATTTGCACAGACCATAAATGTATTTGGGAGCGAGCTGGAGGCTGATGTTTTCAAAGAACAACTGGGACTTGCCTCGACGAATATACACATAGATAAGGTTAAGGATGGATACAGGATCATAACGGTGGGCGTTGGAGATTCTCTGGGAATGTCACTGTATGGGGCGTCTGTATTGGCGGAAAATGGAGAGAAGTATGATCAGATCCTCAGGTATTATTATACTGGAATAGAGATTGCAAAATAAAGGTTGATAAAAAATATTTACACATTCAAATCATCTGTATATAAGTGCCAATAAGTGGACATGATACAGATGAGGTGATGAATATGAAGAAATTTTTGGGCGGCATAAAGAAGAATATATTTTATATCTCGCTCATCACAGGCATGGCAGTGCTTGTGACAGTGCTCGGACTTTATAACGCACAGACCAATTCAAAGGAGAAGACCATAACAATAGGACAGAATACGCCGAATGACAGTACGACGGAAGCCGATGCGAAGGAAGCTTTGAACGATAAGAAAAATGATAAGAACAGCGGAGTGTCGGATGAAGGTACATCAGAGCAGAAAGATATTGAGACGGATAATACCATAGAGGATTCCGCTGCATCCACAGCGGAGAGTGAGAGTGCTGAGACTGGAGCTTCAGGAGTTTCAAATGACAGCCTGCATTACGATCCAAAGGATAGCATATCATGGCCTATAAATGGCAATGTGATAATTCCTTACAGCATGGATACGACAGTGTATTTTGAGACACTCAAGGAATACAAGTGCAGCCCTGCAATGGTAATTGAGGCGCAGACGGGCGATGAGGTCAAGGCTGTATATGAGAGCAAGGTAGCGGAGGTCTCAAGCAACCCAGAGCTGGGCAATTACGTCAAGCTTGAGCTTGGAGACGGCTACACCGTGACACTTGGACAGCTTCAGGATGTGAAGGTTGCACTTGGCGAGCATCTGGATGCCGACCAGGTAGTGGGAACCGTTGGCGAGCCAAGCAGATTCTACAGCGAGGAAGGAAGCAATCTCTATTTTGCAGTCGAGAAGGACGGCAATCCTGTGGATCCGATGCTGCTTATACAGTAGGGGTAGGGTTGGACAGGTTGCTAATTTGTATCTTTTACGAGGATAACACAGCGTTTGGCGACAATCCCGTGGCGGGATGAAGAAGATAGGCCATATAAACAAAAAAGCCCCACAATATCTAAAATAGATATTGTGGGGCTTTTGCACTATATACTTACGTATATTTTCTTAAATGTGCTTTATAATCCACGGTCTATATTAGCCCATTACAACCTCTACTGAGTGAGTCTTGCCATCGCCAAATGCTGGGATAACGTTGCCCTCGATAGCGTTGCCATCAACGAGTACGCTCTTAACGCCCTTGTTGATGTGATCTGGGTTAGAAACCTTGATGTCGTATGTAGCACCACGGAACTGACGTGTAGCTGTCATTCCATCCCATGCAGCAGGAATTGATGGATCGATCTTCAGACCATCGAAGTCTGCTGAGATACCAAGGATGTACTGTGATATAGCTACCATGTTCCAAGCAGCAGTACCAGTCAGCCATGAGTTCTTACCCTGACCGAAGTGGTTGCCCGGCTTGCCGATATCAGATCCGGCATCCTTACCACCGATCATCTGGCCGTATACATATGGCTCAGTCTTGTGTATATCTGATGTCTCCTCAGTGAAAGCTGGAGCTATCTCTGAGTAGTACTTAAATGCCTGATCACCGGCACCTGCGTAAGCAGCAGCACAGATGATCCATGCATTGTTATGTGTGAAGATTCCGGCATTCTCCTTGTATCCACCTGGGTATGTAGAAATCTCACCATACTGGATGTAATACTTTGTAAATGCTGGGTTGTTGAGTACAAGTCCGTGCTGCGTATTAAGTCTCTCATCGATTGCAGCAAGAGTCTTCTTGTCGCAGCCCTGATCCTTACCGATGTCTGACATGATAGCGAATCCCTGTGGCTCGATGAAGATCTGACCTTCCTCGCACTCCTTAGATCCCATCTTCTCACCGTTTGCATCGTAAGCTCTGAGGAACCAGTCGCCGTCCCATGCTGACTCCATGATGTTGGCCTTCATCTTGTCGATCTCAGCCTGAGCAGCATCAGCCTCAGCGTCCATTCCAAGGTGCTTAAGGATAGCAACGTAGTTAGGACCTGCATATGTGAAGAGTGTAGCAACCATAACTGACTCAGCAACCTTTGAGTATCCACCCTCAGCAGCGAACTTAGGGTTGGTGTATGTCTGGAAGCTCTCACCTGGTGTATCTGAGAAGCATGAAAGGTTGATACAATCGTTCCAGTCAGCTCTCATTGCAAGTGGAAGTCCGTGTGGTCCAAGGTTGTTCACGATCTTGTAGAATGAAACCTTGAGGTGGTCAAGCATAGGCTTTGCAATTGACATATCGTTGTCATATGGAACCATCTCGTCAAGGATGCCCCAGTCGCCAGTCTCCTTGATATAAGCTGAAACTGAAAGGATCAGCCATAATGGATCATCTGAGAAGTCTCCACCGATATCTGCGTTACCCTTCTTGGTAAGTGGCTGGTACTGATGGTAGCATCCACCGTCTGGGAACTGTGTTGAAGCTATATCGATGATTCTCTCTCTTGCACGATCAGGGATCTGATGAACAAATCCAAGCACATCCTGGTTGGAATCACGGAATCCCATACCACGGCCGATACCTGACTCGAAGTATGAAGCTGAACGTGAAAGGTTGAATGTAACCATACACTGATACTGATTCCAGATGTTGACCATACGGTTAACCTTGTCATCAGGTGTGTTAACGTTGAGAATGCTCAACAGTCTGTTCCAGTGCTCCTTGAGCTCCTCAAGACCTGCAGCAACCTTCTCAGGAGTGTTGTACTTCTCGATCATCTCGAGAGCCTTTACCTTATTGATAGTCTTGCCGTCTGCCTCGAACTTCTGGTCAACAGGCATCTCAACATATCCAAGTATAAATACAAGAGTCTTTGTCTCGCCTGGAGCAAGAGTGATCTTCTTGTAGTGTGAAGCGATAGGCGACCATCCATCAGCAAATGAATCATTTGACTTGCCAGCCTCAACAGCCTGTGGGTTGTGGAAGCCATTGTAAAGTCCGATGAATGAATCTCTGTCTGTATCGTAACCATCGATCTCGTCATTCACTGTGTAGAATGCGAAGTGGTCACGTCTGTCTCTGTACTCTGTCTTGTGGTAGATAGTTGATCCGACAACCTCTACACGACCTGTACTGAAGTTTCTCTGGAAGTTGGTGCAGTCATCCTGTGCATCCCAGAGACACCACTCCTCAAATGAGAAGAATGAGAATGTCTTCTCCTCTGAGCCTTCATTTGTAAGAACGACCTGCTGAACCTCTCCAGCGTAGTTCTGAGGAACAAAGAAAGTAACCTCAGCCTTAAGGTCATTCTTCTTACCTGTGATGATTGTATATCCCATACCATGACGGCACTGATACTCGTCAAGCTCTGTCTTTACCGGTGACCATCCCGGATTCCATATTGTACCATTGTCGTTGATATAGAAATAACGTCCGCCCATATCTATAGGCACGTTGTTATAACGATATCTTGTGATTCTACGAAGACGAGCGTCCTTGTAGAAGCTGTAACCTCCTGCAGTGTTGGAGATCAGTGAAAAGAAATCCTGTGTTCCAAGGTAGTTGATCCAAGGATAAGGAGTTCTAGGAGATGTGATGACATACTCCTTGTTGGCATCATCAAAATAACCAAA
>ERZ825324.173-NODE-173-length-89968-cov-9.588803_pt1 | contig 89968 bp, 107 predicted proteins | sample MGYA00519859_ERZ825324 | MGnify/ENA primary metagenome ERZ825324 (study PRJEB31778, sample SAMEA3449198) | human gut metagenome | biome: human gut; feature: human-associated habitat; material: faeces | place: United Kingdom | collected 2010/2012 ...
ACGCGGTGGGGAAAGCGTGCGTCGAGGCGCGTGGGCCGCACCACGTCGTGCAGGAACTCGCAGATCTCCCAGATGCGCGCATCGACGCAGGCGTGTTCTCGGTAATCCTTCAGCAGGCGCGGGTAGCCTTCCCGAACGAAGACCACGCAACTGGCCGACGGGCCGACGACGTAGTCGTAGCGCCCGAACAGGGCGTTCATGCGTTCGGCCAGTGCGGCCGCATCCCGTTCGAAACCGGCGTTGGCCATCGGCTGCCCGCAGCAGGTCTGGTCGAGCGGGTAGTCCACCTCGCACCCCACGCGCCGCAGCAACTCGCAGGAGGCGCGCCCGACCTGCGGATAGACGGCGTTGATATAGCAGGGAATGAACAGTCCGACTTTCATTCGTGTCTTTGAGTTTGTGTGTTTGGAATCGGGGGTAAAGATAGCGGATTTTTCGTTATCCTGTTTCCTCCGCCGCATTTCGTGCGCCGGGACGCGAAAAAGGCGGGACCGGCTTTCTGCCGGCCCCGCCCCGCATCCGATCGGCCGCGGCCTTACTCGATTTCGATCTGTCGTGCGGCGGGCGTTGCGTGAACCTCCTTTTTCTTCGGGATTTCCACCGTCAGCACGCCGTGCTCGACTTTGGCCGCGATCTTCTCCTTCTCGACGTTGTCGGGAAGGATCAGGCTTTGCTGGAACTGGCTGTACGAGAACTCGCGGCGCAGGTACGTGCCCTTGCGTTTCTTGTCCTCCTCCTTGTTCTCGGCCTTCTTCTCCATCGAGATGATCAGTTCGTTGTCCTCGTTGATATGGACCTTGAAGTCCTGTTTGGTCATACCCGGGGCGGCCACTTCCACCTTGAAGTCGTCCTCCGTCTCGAGGATATTGACGGCCGGAGCCGTCGCGTTCGATTTATCGACCCATTCGTTGCCGAAAAAGTCGTTGAAAATACTCGGTAACCAATTCTGATTTCTTCTGACTGGCATCATAATTTTGTCCTCCTTATTGTTTTTTGGTTCAACATTCTTTTTTTGATCCCGCCCCTTGCGGAGCGGCTTCGTTCTCAATAAGGTCAAATCCCGTGCCAGGGCGGAAAACGGTATGAAATGTCACCGATTGTCATGAAATGTCACGAATTGTCACCCGTTCGGAAATTTTGTCGTGTCCGGATGACGCCCCGCGACAATTTCGTATCTTTGCCGTCATGAACGAGCAGTTGTTGTTCCGCCGGGCCGCGGCGGCGGACATTCCCCGCATCATGCGGATCATCGCCCGGGCGCAGGCGCAGATGCGGGCGGCCGGCAGCCAGCAATGGCAGGACGGTTATCCCGTCGAATCGGATATCGCCCGGGACATCGGGCGGGGGGACGGATACGTGTTGTCGCTTCCGGCGGCGGATCCGGCCGCCGGATCCGCCGGGAGTGCGCTGCCGGATCGGGATTCCCTTCCGGACACGCTGCCGGGCGGCTCCGCGGCAGGGGAGGCGGTCGCCTACGGTGCCGCGGTGTTCGACGGCGAACCGGCCTATGCCGGAATCGAAGGGCGCTGGCTCACCGACGGCGCATACGTCGTGCTGCACCGCCTGGCGGTGGCCGGCGGGATGCAAGGCCGGGGGCTGGCGACGGCGTTTCTGCGGCGTGTGGGCGAACTGGCGCGGCGGCGCGGGGTGTGCGCTTTCCGTGTGGACACCAATTTCGACAACCGCCGCATGCTGCGTCTGCTGGAGAAGGAGGGCTTCCGTTTCTGCGGAACGGTCCGTTATGCCGGCGGCGAGCGGCTGGCCTTCGAGAAACGGCTCTGACCGGACGGAATCCGCCCTGCCGCCCGTCACCGGACGGCGGAGAACCGGATGCGTTCGCTGTAATCCCCCGATGTCACCAGATCGGGGTCGATGAAACTCTTTCGGACGGTTAGCGTGCCGTGCGTCAGCTCCTCGACGGCCCAATAGCAGGAACGGAGGTTTTCGGCCGCGATGTAGAGCACGTTGTAATTCGGCCCGACGTATTCCCACAGGAAGAACGTCTCGCTGCGCTCCTCGCTTCCGTCTCCGTGCGTCCGCAGCAGTTCCGTGCGGCCGTTCCCGATCGGGCGGAACGTCCATGTCTCCTTTATCGTTCCCGGGCCGTCCGGGTGTTCCGTCTCCCAGCCGTGCGCCGTGAGTGCGAGAATCGCCTCCCCGGGGTCGGGACCGTAGGTTCCGCTCTTCTCGAAACAGCCCGTCAGCAGCACGGCGGCGCCGAGCAGGAGGCGGAGGCGTATCGGGAGCGTTTTCATCGTCGGTCGTGTCTCAGAGCAGGGTGACGGGCGGTTTCCGGCGTGCGAAGTTGCGCGAAAGGGCCGCCGCGAAAGGCGTTTCGAAGGTGCGCGCACCGACCGGACACCCCTTTACGCAGGCACAGCAGCGGATGCAGCGGGCTGCGTCGGTGCGGAGTTCGTCGCCGCGGGCGATGGCTCCGGTGGGGCAGACCGCCGCGCAGCGGCCGCAGTGCGTGCAGCGGTCCGCGCTGCCTGCGGGCAGCAGGACGACGGGGTGTTTCTTCTGGCGCCGCCGGTAGGCGAGAACGAAACGGATGAAACGCAGCAGCGGGACGAGCGGCGTGCCGGGGGCCTTGAGCCGTGCGGCATCGACCGGCAGGAGTCCCTGCCCGGCGAGTTTGCGCCGGACGGCCCGGCCGAACGCCTCCGCTGCGGCGAGGTCCTGCCCGTCGGGGCGGCCTGCCGCGATGGGCGTGCGTTCCGTGCTGTACGAATGCTCCCCGACGAAGGCCGCCGCGGCCACCGGAACGAATCCCCGGGCGCGCACGAAATCCGCCAGCTCCGCCGCGGCCTTTTCGAAGGCCCGGTTGCCGTAAACGGCGATCACCACCGCAGGCGTGCCTTCGCCCCGGATACCCTCCATGCGTTCGAGCGCCGTGCGGGGGATGCGGCCGCCGTAAACCGGTGCGGCGAATACGGCCACGGTATCCGCAGACAGCGTTTCGGGGCGCGGTACGGCGTGCGTCAGGTCGAGGGCGCGTACGGGTATGGGACCGTTCTCCGGCGTCGCGGCGACGCGGTTCGCTTCCGCGGCATGGTTCGCCGGGTCCGTCGAGCCGCTGCTGTCGGCCGTTGCCGTGGCGCGGTCCGTCGCCGTGCTGTCGGCCGTCGCCGCAAAGGGAGCCGCGATTCCCCGCGCCACGGCTGTGGCCGTTTTCCGCGAGGTGCCTGTCGGCGAGAAAAAGAGGGTGCAGATGCGTTCGGGTTGCATATCCGTTCGGTGTGTGCAGGCAAAGGTAGGAAAAATTCGTATATTTGTCCGTAATGTAAATATCGAAATACGGATGAAAACGAAAATGCTGGCCTGCGCGGCGCTGCTGTTGGCGGCGTGCGGAGGCACCCGGAACCCGGAGGCGGAGAAGACCGCCGAAACCCGTACCGAAGTGCGGTACGGCGAAGAGATCGCGCTCGTGCAGGTGCCGCCGAAGGGCGGCCTGACGATCGACGAAGCGCTGCGGAACCGCCGTTCGTGGCGCGAGTACAATCCCGGCGCGCTGTCGCTCGAGGAGCTTTCGGGTATCGTATGGGCCGCCGCGGGCGAGAACAGGCCGGAGGAGGGGCGTCTGACGGCACCTTCGGCGCTGGCGCTCTACCCGGTCCGCCTCTACGTCTTCTTCGCCGAGGGGGTCTATCGTTACGATGCGGAGGCGCACAGGCTCGTGCGCGTGCTGGAGGGCGATCGCCGCAGACTCTCGGGGGCGCAGCCCTTCGTCTATTCGGCGCCGCTGAATCTGGTCTATGTCGCCGACCGGGCGGTTTACGAGGGGCGGAGTATCCCGGCCGAACAGGTCCGCTACCTCTGCGGGCAGGATGCCGCGGGGTGTGCCGAGAACGTGAACCTCTATGCGGCCGGGCACGGGTTGCGTTCGATCACGCGCGGCAGCGCGCCCGCCGGGGAGCTGCTCGAAGCCCTCGGGCTCGATCCGGAACGCTACTTCCTGGCGCTGGCGCAGACCGTCGGACGGTAGGGCGTTCGCCGGAAACGGGAAAGGCCCGCCGGACGTAAAGCCGGCGGGCCTTCGCGGTTCACGGAGCCGTTATCCGACGATGCCCTCTTCGGCGAACCAGCGCCAGAGCGGTGCGGCCATCAACGCCTGCCGGATGCGGTCGGTGCGGAGCAGCTCCAGCACCTCGTCGCGGGAGAAGAGGTGCACGCGGATATCCTCCGTCGGGTCGGGCCGCTGCGCGCCGAGCCGTTCGACGTCCGTGGCGAGGAAGCAGTGCGTCAGGTTGTTCTGCGTGGCGGGATTGGCGCAGAGGGTCGTCAGCAGCCGCCACTGGCCGCCGCCGTAGCCGGTCTCTTCGAGCAGTTCGCGCTGCGCCGCGGCGAGCATCGTTTCGTCCGAGGGTTCCGCCACGCCGGCCGGGATTTCGTAGGAGGTCTCGCCCAGTCCGTGACGGTACTGGTCGATTATCACGAAGCGTCCCTCGCGGTCGATGGCCGTGACATTGACCCAGTCGGGGTATTCGAACACGTAGTAGTCGGGGATCGTGCGCCCGTCGGGCAGCGAGATCGTTTCGTGGCGCACGGTGAACCACGGCTTGCGGGCGAGGTATTCGCTCCGCACGACCCGCCATTTGCGGTTTTTCGGATTTTCCATCGCTGTTGTCGTTCGTTCGGAGCAAAAATAGCGAAAAATCGTTATCTTTGTTTCGCAATCGGATACTCCGCCGTACCGACGACCGCCGTTTCCGGCGGTGTCTGCCGGTCGGGGCCGTCGGGACCCGGGAAGGGGACGGCCGGAATGCGGGAAGTGGGCGGTTGTCATTTGTTTTCCAAAACGAACCGGAATTTTTATGGAATCCCCTGCAATGCCCCGGGAAGAACGGGCGCGGATCGTCGCCCTGATGAACCGGGAGGTCGTACCCGCCATCGGGTGCACCGAACCGATCGCCGTGGCGCTCTGTACGGCGCGCGCCGCCGAGACGCTGGGCGTGCGGCCCGAGCGGATCGACGTGCGGCTGAGTGCCAATATCCTGAAAAACGCGATGGGCGTGGGCATTCCCGGCACGGGGATGATCGGCCTGCCGATCGCCGTGGCCCTCGGAGCGCTCGTGGGCCGTTCGGAGTACCGGCTCGAGGTGTTGCGCGACGTGACGCCCGAGGCCGTGGAACAAGGGCGGCGCTATATCGACGAGCGGCGCATCGCGATCGCGCTGAAGGAGGCGATCGGCGAAAAACTCTATATCGAGGTCGAGGTCGCGGCGGCGGGCCATTCGGCTGCGGCGGTCATAGCCGGAGGCCATACGCGTTTCGTCAGCGTGACCCGCGACGGCGAGACGCTGCTCGACCGCCGCACGCCGTCCGCGGACGCCGCGGGCGAGGAGGAAGTTCCGCTGACGTTCCGCCGGGTCTGGGATTTCGCCATGATCGCGCCGGCGGAGGAGCTGCGCTTCATTCTCGAGACGAGCCGCGTGAACAAGGCCGCCGCCGAGCGTTCGCTCGCGGGCGAGTTCGGTCATTGCGTGGGACGGACGCTCCGCTGCGACCGCGAACGCCGCGTGATGGGCGACAGCATCTTCACCCGCGTCCTCTCCTACACCTCGGCGGCGTGCGACGCCCGCATGGCCGGGGCCATGATTCCGGTGATGAGCAACTCGGGCAGCGGCAACCAGGGCATCGCCGCGACGCTGCCCGTGGCGGTCTATGCCGAGGAGACGCACGCTTCGGAGGAGCGGATGATCCGCGCGCTGACGCTGAGCCACCTGACGGTGATCTACATCAAGCAGAGCCTCGGACGGCTGTCGGCCCTCTGCGGCTGCGTGGCCGCCGCGACGGGTTCGAGCTGCGGCGTGACCTACCTGATGGGCGGCGGATACGCCGAGGCGGCCGCCGCGGTGAAGAACATGATCGCCAACCTGACGGGCATGATCTGCGACGGTGCGAAGCCGAGCTGCGCGATGAAGCTCACGAGCGGCGTCTCGACGGCTCTGCTCTCGGCGATGATGGCCATGGACGGTCACTGCGTGACGCCGGTGGAGGGGATCATCGAGGAGGACGTGGACAAGTGCATCCGCAATCTGACGGCCATCGGCCGCGACGGCATGAATGAAACCGACCGGCTCGTGCTGGGAATAATGACGCATAAATCGTGAAAGGAAACCGTTTTTCATCGAAGCTCCTCGCTTCGGCATTGTGTGTGCTGACTGCGGGCGCCGCGGCCGCGCAGACCGCGCCGGAGGAAATCGCCGACTGCCCCGAACGGGCCGCCGGCGTCTATCATTCGTACGAATACCGTCCCGCGGAGGCCGAGCCCGTTCCGGAGGGATACGTACCGTTCTATATCAGCCATTACGGCCGCCACGGCAGCCGCTACCACTCCTCCGAAGCGCATTACACGGCGCCGCTCGTCCCGTTGCGCGAGGCTGCGGCGGCGGGGACGCTGACGGCGGCGGGCCGGGCCGTCCTGGCGAAGGGCGAGGCGCTGGCCGCCGATGCCGCAGGGCGCTACGGCGACCTGTCGCCGCGCGGGGTGCGCGAACACCGGGCGATCGCCGAACGCATGTATGCGGCCTATCCCGAGGTATTCTCGACGGCGGACGGCCGCGAATGTCGGGTGGAGAGCCGTTCGACGCTCGTGCCGCGCTGCATCCTGAGCATGGCCGCCTTCAACGAGCGGCTCAAGGAGCTCGATCCCCGGATCCGCATGGTCCGTACGGCGAGCGCCCGCGACCTGAGCTATCTGGCCAACGGGGAGCGGGACAAAGATATGGATAAGGCGGCGCGCGAGGTGGCGGACAGCGCCAAGCGGGCCTGGCTGCATCCCGAGCGGCTTCTCTCGGCGCTCTTTACGGACGAAGCCCCGCAGGTCGCCGATCCGCAGCGGTTCATGTGGGACCTCTTCATGCTGACCTCCATCGCGCAGGACATCGACCGTCCGGAGTGGGCGTTCTACGATATTTTCACGTCCGGGGAGCTCTATGCGCTCTGGGAGAGCCTGAACGCCTACTGTTACCTGACGATGGGGCCTTCGCTGCGTTTCGGCGATCCGGTCGTGGCCTCGGCCCGGCCGCTGCTCCGCGATTTCGTGGAGACGGCCCGGCGGGTGATCGGCGGGAAGGAGCCGCTGGCGGCCTCGCTGCGTTTCGGGCACGACGTCTATCTGACGCCCCTCGCCGCCCTGTTGCAGGTGGAGGGCGCCTCGGCGCGGGTGGCCTCCGTGGACGAGGTGCGCTCGTGCTGGAGCATCGAGAAGGTTTCGCCGATGGCGGGCAACGTGCAGTTCGTCTTCTTCCGCAATGCCGCGGGCGATGTCCGGGTGCGGGTGCTTTACAACGAGCGCGACGCCCGGCTGCCGCTCGACGGCGGTCCCTATTACGAGTGGGAGGCGCTGAAACGCTATTGCGAGCGGCTGTACGAGTGATTTGACGGTGCGAGCCCCGTGCGTTCCGATACGACCGGCCCCTGCGGCACATTCGGCTGCCGCAGGGGCCGGCCGTTTCTTTGCATCGCCGGACCCCGGGACCCGGCTTTTCATCCCGGAGGACGACCCGCCCGGCTTTGCGCCTCTGCGGCGGCTGTCCTGTGTTCATGACGGCTCGCCGCGTCTGTCGGGGAGGGCCCGGCGCCGGGTTTGTGCTTTTTCCGAAGTCCGTCCCCGTGTGCGCAGGGAGGATGCGTTCGTCGGAGTTGCCGTATTTGGCCGGGGGTGTGTCTCTCTGTCGGCGGGGCTGTGCCGCGGTTCGGGATGTCGTCGGGGCGGAGAGAAGCGCATGCGTGCCGGAGTTCCCGGACGGCGCGCGTGCTATTGTTGGAAGATCGTCCGGACGATGATGCCCGTGGCGCCCTGATGGCGCGTGGTGTAGTCCTTGGCGATGCGGCTGGTGCGCTGGAGGAACTCCTCGTTGTCGCGCAGGGGGACGAACCAGGCGTTCAGCTCTTCGTAGTTGCCGACGGAGCGGGCCGCGCCGAGCGTCACCAGGTCGCGCGCCTCCTTGAATTTCCCGTAATTGGGCCCGAAGGCGACCGGCAGTCCGAAGGTCGCCGCTTCGAGCGTGTTGTGGATGCCGACGCCGAATCCGCCGCCCACATAGCTCCATGTCGCATAGCCGTAGACCGAGGCGAGCAGGCCCACGGTGTCGAGGATCATCACCTGCTTCGGCCCGAACGCCGTGTGGGGCGTGCATTGCGTGTAACGCAGCGCCCCGCCCCGCGTCTCGGCGATCAGCCGCGCGATGCGGCCCTCGTCCATTTCGTGGGGGGCGATGACGAACTTGATTTCGGGATTGTCGTTCGCAAGGCGGATGAGCAGCTCCTCGTCCGGGCCCCATGTCGAACCGGCCACGAAGAGGCGTGCGTCGCCCTTGAAGCGGTCGATGAGGTCGATGCGTCTGGCGGCCCGGGCGATTTCGGCCACACGGTCGAAACGGGTGTCTCCGGCCACCAGCACGTTGTCGAATCCCAGCGTCGCCAGCAGTTTTTTCGACTCCTCGTTCTGCACGAACAGGACGTCGAACGATTCGAGCGCCTGCCGCCACATGCCGCCGTAGGGACGGAAAAAGACCGAATTGCGGCGGAAGATGGCCGAAACGATGAAGGTCCGCACATGCCGGCGGCGCAGTTCCGCGAGCAGGTTCAGCCAGAACTCGTATTTGACGAAGATGGCGATTTCGGGGTGTACGGCGTCGAGAAACCGGCGGGCGTTGCGCGGGGTGTCGATCGGCAGGTAGAAGATATGGTCGGCTCCGGCATAGTTTTTCCGGATTTCGTAGCCCGAAGGCGAGAAGAAGGTGAGCAGGATTTTGTATTCGGGGTGTTTCCGGCGCAGCTCCTCGATGATCGGGCGGCCCTGTTCGAACTCGCCGAGCGACGCGACGTGCATCCAGACGATCCGCTCCCCGGGAGCGACCGCTTCGCGTATGCGGCGGAAGAGGTCCCTGCGTCCTTCGATCCAGAGCCGGGCCTTCGGATGGCGCGGCGCCACGAGCCGGATGGCCCATACATAGAGTGTCAGCCCGAGATTATAGAGCCACATCGCTGTTTGCCGGTATTGAGGTTTGTCGTTTCCGCCCGGACTTTTCCCGCGCTTGGCGTTCAGTGTCAGGGAGTTTGTTTTCAGCCGGCAAAGATAGCATAATTTGCCGGATTTGCAAAAATTGCGGACGCTTCCTTCGTGTGCCGGCGGGGCTGCCCGCAGGTCACCAGTGGTGTTCCATCGCCCGCTCGATGAGCTCCACGTCGGCGCGGCCGTCGTCCGACAGCGTGACGGCCGCCAGGTCGAACTGCACCTCGCCCTGCCATCCGGCGGTGCGCAGGTAGCGGGCCGCGGCGCGGGTCAGGGCGCGGAACTTGCGCTGCGTGGCGGCCGCTTCGGGCGGCGTGAGCGACCCGGCTCGACGGGTCTTGACCTCCACGAAATGCAGCACCTCCCCGCGCAGGGCCACGATGTCCAGCTCGTCCCGTCCCGCCCGCCAGTTCGTGTCGCGGATCTCGTATCCCGCCTGCCGCAGGTGTTCCGCCGCGGCGCGTTCGCCCGCACGTCCCGTTTCGGCCGTCGTCGTCACCGGAGGATGCGCTGGATGGAGTTCGCGCGCTGCATCGCCTCGGTCAGCCCCTCGGCGTCGTCCCGCTCGATCATGCGCCGCATGATCTGCAACTGGTGGATGTGTTCGCGCAGGACGTCCAGCACGTTGTATTTGTTGCGCAGCAGGATCGGAACCCAGGTCCCTGCGGCGCTTTTTGCCAGCCGCACGGTGCTCTCGAAGCCTCCGCCCGCCAGGTCGAAGATATGCCGTTCCTCGCGCTCCTTTTCGAGTACGGTGAGCGCCAGGGCGAACGACGTGACGTGCGAAATATGCGACACGTAGGCCGCGTGCAGGTCGTGTTCCTCGGGGTCCATATACACGAGCGGGCATTCCAGCGTCCGGAAGATCCGCTCCACGAGGGCCACCGCGTCGGCGTCGCTGCGCTCCGTGTCGCACAATACGGCGATCCGGCCCGAGAAGGCGCCCCGCTGTGCGGCCTTCGGACCGCTGTACTCCGTGCCCCACATCGGATGGGCGGCGACGAAACGTCCGCGGCGGGCGTGCATCGAGACGACCTCGCACAACTCGCCCTTGATCGACCCCATGTCCATGACCACCTGCCTGTCCGTCGCGCGGTTGAGCGCCTTGACGGCCATGATCGGAATGGTGTCCACGGGGGTGGCCAGCACCACCAGGTCGGCCTCGGCGATTCCCTCTTCGAATCCCACGATCCGGTCCGCGAGACCCAGCCGCATCGCCTCCTCGGCGATTTCCGGCGATTTCTCCACGCCGAGAATCTCTTCGGCGAGCGCACGGTCGCGCAACGCCAGGGCGAACGAGCCTCCGATGAGGCCCAGGCCCGCTATCATCGCTTTCATACCTATTTATAATAAGAACGAAAGGTCTCCGCCCGGTTCCACTTCGAACGGTTCGACGCCCTTGCGGAACATCCGCATCGGCCGTCCTCCGATCAGTTCCAGCCGTCCGCCGTCGTAACGCAGCATGCACCCTTCGCGCAGCCCGGCCACCCAGCGGCGCGGGTTGGCCTCGATGTATTCGCGGATGCGCTGCTCGCGCGTCTCCCCGGCGTGTCCCGCGGGATTGGCGTCGAGGTAGTGGGGGTTGATCTGGAACTTCACCGCTCCGATGGCCCGGAACGATTCGGGCTGGACGATCGGCATGTCGTTCGTGGTCGAGATCGTCGGGCAGCAGACGTTGCTGCCGGCCGACCAGCCGACGTAGGGCACGCCTGTCCTGATCCGGCGCAGAATGGCCTGCATCAGCCCCTGCTGCTGCATCTTTCTGGCCAGCGCGAAGGTGTTGCCGCCGCCCACGCAGATCGCTTCGGCCCGGCGGACGAGCGCTGCGGGATCCCCGGCCCGGTGCACCGAGCGGACGCGGATGCCCAGCTCGGCGAAACGCGCCTGCACCCTGCGTTCGTATTCGGCGTAGGAGAAGGTGACCGCGGCGTAGGGCACGAAGACGATTTCGCGCACGCCCTGCAGGAAGCGTCCGATTTCGGGCAGCGGATAACGCAGGTATTCCTCCCCGGCGTTGGTCGAATTGGAGATGAGAAGTAATTTCATAATCGGTTGTTTCTGAATGTTTTTTGCGAATTTTTGTGCTAAATGTCGAAAAAATTGTGAACAAAAAATCGCAGCGTTTTGTCAAAAGTAATAAAAAAAGTGTTACTTTTGCGCAAAATTACGCTGGAAATGTGAGTTGCTATTTCCAAATAATTGTTTAACTAAAAACTTAAAATTATGGCAGATGTTCAATCAAAAGTTGTCGAGATCATCGTCGACAAGCTGGGTGTCAAGGAGTCGGAGGTAGTGCCCGGAGCAAGCTTCACCAACCACCTGGGTGCGGATTCGCTCGACACCGTGGAGCTGATCATGGAGTTCGAGAAGGCTTTCGACATCCAGATTCCGGACGAGGACGCCGAGAAGATCGCTACCGTCGGCGACGCTATCAAGTACATCGAGGAGCACAAGAAATAATTTCTACCATATTCGTTTCACGGCAAGAAGCCTTAAATTTATGACAGGAAGAAGAGTAGTTGTTACGGGTATCGGGACGATCAACCCGCTCGGCAATAGTATTGAGGAGTATTTTTCGAATTTGGAGAAGGGAGTCAGCGGTGCCGCGCCCATTACTCATTTCGACGCTGAGAAATTTAAGACACGCTTCGCTTGTGAAGTAAAGAATTACGACCCGACCCGGTATTTCGACCGGAAGGAAGTGCGCAAGTACGACCTTTTCACCCAGTACGCTCTGATCGCGGCCGAGCAGGCCGTGGCGGATTCGGCCCTCGATCTCGAGAAGGTCGATAAGGAGCAGGTGGGCGTCATCTGGAGTTCGGGTATCGGAGGACTCAAGTCGTTCTTCGATGAATGTCTGGGCTATGCCGCCGGGGATGGAACCCCGCGGTTTAGCCCGTTCTTTATTCCCCGCATGATCGCCGACATCGCGGCCGGTTTCATCTCCATGAAGTACGGCTTCATGGGGCCGAACTACTGCACCGTGTCGGCCTGCGCTTCGTCCAACCACGGCATGATCGCCGCCATGGAGGCCATCCGCTACGGCAAGGCCGACGTGATGGTCACGGGCGGCTCGGAAGCCGCCGTGAACGAGCCTTCGGTGGGCGGTTTCAACTCCATGCAGGCGCTTTCGACGCGCAACGACGATCCCGTGCACGCTTCGCGTCCGTTCGACAAGGACCGCGACGGCTTCGTGATCGGCGAGGGCGCGGGCGCGCTGATTCTGGAGGAGTACGAGCACGCCAAGGCGCGCGGGGCGAAGATCTACTGCGAGATCGTGGGCGGAGGCGCTTCGGCCGACGCCTACCATTTCACGGCGCCCCATCCCGAGGGCAAGGGGGCCATGAAGGCGATGCGCGACGCCATCAAGGACGCCGGCATCACCCCCGGGGAGATCGACTATGTGAACGTGCACGGAACCTCGACCCCTGCGGGCGACATTCCCGAGCTGAAGGCCGTCGCTGGCGTATTGGGCGACCACGTGTACGACATCAACATCTCCTCGACCAAATCCATGACGGGACACCTGCTGGGTGCCGCCGGCGCCGTGGAGGCTCTGGCCTGCATCTTCGCGCTGACGCACGGCGTCGTGCCCCCGACGATCAACTGCGAGAACCTCGATCCCGAGATCGACTCGAAGCTGAACCTCACGCTCAACACGGCGCAGAAGCGCGACGTGAAGTGTGCGCTGAGCAATACGTTCGGCTTCGGCGGCCACAACTCGACGGTCATTTTCCGCAAGCTCTAACGCCCGAAGGGTCCCGCCGCCGTGATCGACTTTCTGCTGCGTCCGTGGAGACGGAATTTCGGGCCCGACAAGGCGTATTACAGGATTATCGACGATTTGTTCGGATTCGTTCCGCACAATATCGAACTCTACAAGCTGGCTTTGGTTCACAAGTCAGCTTCTTTGGTTTTGGAGGACGGCCGTTCGATCAACAACGAGCGGCTCGAATACCTGGGCGATGCCGTGATCGAGGCCGTCACTTCGGACTATATCTTCATCGAATACCCCGACCGCGACGAAGGGTTCATGACCAAGCTGCGCTCGAAGATCGTTTCGCGGCAGTCGCTCAACGGACTGGCGGTGAAGCTGGGACTCGACGCGCACGTGATTTCGGCCAACGGCGCCGGAATCGCCCAGAAGCATATCTACGGCGACGCTTTCGAGGCGATGATGGGGGCGGTCTATCTGGATCAGGGGTACGATTTCGTCAATCGGCTGCTGATCAACCGCATCTACTTCGGACTGCTCGACCTCGAGGAGCTCACCGAATCGGAGAACGACTTCAAGAGCCGCCTGATCGAGTGGTGTCAGAAGAACCGCCACAAGGTCTCGTTCCGCACGGGCTTCGACAAGGAGGCGGCTCCGAACCACCCGGTGTTCCACTGTACGGTGCTGGTGGACGGCATGGAGGTCGGCCACGGTGCGGGCGACTCGAAGAAGGAGGCCGAGCAGCATGCGGCCTTCTCCGTGTCGCAGTACATGACCGACGAGCAGTGCGCCTCGCTGCTCGACAAGGTGGACCGACTGACGGGGACGAAATGACACGCTCTCCGGGCGAAGTCCCGGAACGGGCGTACGGAATACCTATGACGACGATTTCCGACAAGATGGCTGCGCGGGGAGTCGGGGCGCTTACCGACCGGGAACTGCTGACCCTGCTTACGGAGGACGGACAGCGGGCCGACGCGCTGCTGGCGGCCTGCGGGGATTCGCTGGCGCGTATCGCCGGCGAAGGGGAGGCGCGTCTGCGCATGATCGGCGGGTTGGGCCTGCGGCGGGCGCGGCTGTTGCTCGCCGCCGCCGAGTTCGGCCGCCGGGCCGTTGCGGAGCGTGCCGCGGAGGCCGACTGTATCGCCACGAGCGACGACGTGGTGCGGCTGTTCCGGCCGCAGCTCGAACAGTTGCCGCACGAGGAGTGCTGGGCGGTGTACCTCACCGCGTCGAACCGGATCATCGAGCGGCAGCGGGTGAGCCAGGGCGGTGTGACGGGAACGGTCGTCGATCACCGGATCGTGGTCAAGCGCGCCCTGGAGCTGCTCGCCACGCAGCTCATTCTCATTCACAACCATCCCTCCGGAACGGCCGAAGCCAGTCCGCAGGACCGGGCGCTGACCGAGCGGATCGCCCGTGCCGCGGCGCTGTTCGACATCCGCCTGCTGGACCACATCGTCATCGCCCGCGGCGGCGATTTCTCCTTCCTGCGCGCGGGGCTTCTCGGCTGACCCGTCCGGTTCCGGGGCCGTTTCCCCCGGGAAATAAATTCTCCGCCGGCGGGAGGGAATATCCATTTATTTTGTACTTTTGTAGTCCGGAAAATCAGTAAAATACCAAAATACGATGACGCAGGAAGAACTTTTCAAGAAGCTGGTCGCCCACTGCAAGGAGTACGGGTTCGTGTTTCCTTCGAGCGAGATCTACGACGGTCTGGCCGCCGTTTATGACTACGGGCAGAACGGCGTGGAGCTGAAGAACAATATCAAGCGCTACTGGTGGGATTCGATGGTCAAGCTGCACGAGAACATCGTGGGCATCGACGCCGCCATTTTCATGCATCCCAAAACCTGGGAGGCTTCGGGCCACGTGTCGGCGTTCAACGACCCGCTGATCGACAACAGGGATTCGAAGAAGCGCTACCGCGCCGACGTGCTCATCGAGGAGTGGATCGCCAAACAGGACGAGAAGGTGGAGAAGGAGGTCGAGAAGGCCCGCAAGCGTTTCGGCGAGGCGTTCGACGAGGCGAAGTACCGCGAGACCTCGCCCCGCGTGGCGGAGACGCTCGCCCGCCGGAACGCCGTGCACGGGCGTTTTGCCGAGGCGATGAACGCCAACGACCTTGCCGGGCTGCGGCAGATCATCCTCGACTGCGAGATCGCCTGCCCCGTTTCCGGCACGCGCAACTGGACCGACGTGCGGCAGTTCAACCTCATGTTCTCGACGCAGATGGGTTCGACGGCCGAAGGGGCCTCGACGATCTACCTGCGGCCCGAGACGGCGCAGGGCATTTTCGTCAATTTCCTCAATGTCCAGAAAACGGGCCGCATGAAGCTGCCGTTCGGTATCGCGCAGATCGGCAAGGCGTTCCGCAACGAGATCGTGGCCCGGCAGTTCATCTTCCGCATGCGCGAGTTCGAGCAGATGGAGATGCAGTTCTTCGTGCGCCCCGGGACCGAGATGGAGTGGTGGAACCGCTGGAAGGAGACGCGCATGGCATGGCACCGCGCGCTGGGCTTCGGCGACGACAACTACCGTTTCCACGACCACGAGAAACTGGCGCACTACGCCAATGCCGCCACGGACATCGAGTATAACTTCCCGTTCGGCTTCAAGGAGGTCGAGGGCATCCACTCGCGCACGGATTTCGACCTGGGCAACCACCAGAAGTTCTCGGGCCGGAAGATCCAGTACTTCGACCCGGAGACGGGCGAGAGCTACGTGCCCTATGTCGTGGAGACGTCGATCGGCGTGGACCGCATGTTCCTGCAGGTCATGTCGGCGGCCTATACCGAGGAGACGCTCGACGGCGGCGATTCGCGCGTCGTGCTGCGTCTGCCCGCCGCGCTGGCGCCGGTGAAGGTGGCCGTGCTGCCGCTGGTCAAAAAGGACGGCATGCCCGAGGTGGCGCAGCGGATCGTCGATGAGCTGAAATACGATTACAACGTCATCTACGACGAGAAGGACTCCGTGGGCAAGCGCTACCGCCGTCAGGATGCCATCGGCACGCCGTTCTGCGTGACCGTGGACGGGCAGACGCTCGAGGACGGCACGGTGACGGTCCGCCACCGCGATTCGATGGAGCAGGAGCGCGTGCAGATCGAGGCGCTGCCGTCGCTCGTCGAGAAGGAGTGCTCGTACCGCAGGCTGTTCGGAAAGCTGAATCTGTAAGGGGAATGGACTTTTTCTCCGGAGATCGTCGGAGCCGGAGCCGCCGGCGGGTGGCGCGGTTCTGTTTCGTGTCGGGGGCGCTGGCCGGCTTGCTGCTTTCGGGAGTGCGGTCGGAGCGCCGGACGGAAATCAATCTTTGAACCGTGGGACGCATCCTCGCCATAGACTACGGGACGAAGCGCACGGGAATCGCCGTGAGCGACCCCCTGCGGCTGATCGCCGGAGGACTGGAGACCGTACCGACCCGGGAGCTGGAGCGGTGGCTGGCGGACTATTTCGCCCGCGAGGAGGTCTCCACGATCGTCGTGGGCAAGCCTGCGCGGATGGACGGCACGCCTTCGGAGACGTGGCGTTTCATCGAGCCGCTGGCCGCGCGCCTGCGCCGGGCCTGGCCCGACAAGGAGGTGGTCTTCTACGACGAACGTTTCACGTCGGTGCTGGCGCATCGTGCGATGCGCGACAGCGGTATCGGCCGGATGGCCCGCCGCGACAAGGCGCTGGTGGACAAAATATCGGCGACGATCATCCTCCAGGGCTATATGGAATCCGTCCCCTCCCGCTGACGGGGCCGGTAGCCGCACGAGCTCCGGGCCGGAGCCGTAGCGCGGGCCGCCGCGGTTTTTTACGGGACGATACAATAAAATTAGGCAATATACGATTGTTTTTCAGATTATGATTTATCCGATTGTCATATACGGGGACGAGGTGCTGCGCAAGCGCTGCCGGGAGATCGGTCCCGACTACCCCGAAGTGAAGAAACTCGCCGAGGACATGTTCCTCACGCTCGAAGAGGCCGAAGGCGTCGGGCTGGCCGCGCCGCAGATCGGCAAGGACATCCGCCTGTTCATCGTGGACTGCACGCCGTGGGCCGAGGACGACCCTTCGTGCGCCGACTACAAACGGGCCTTTCTGAATCCCGAGATTTACGAGTACTCGGCCGAGAAGAAGACCTACAACGAGGGCTGCCTCTCGTTTCCCGGCATCCATGCCGACGTGCCGCGCTCGCTCTCGATCCGGATGCGCTACATGGATACCGATTTCGTGGAGCACGACGAGGAGTTCACGGGGCTGAAGGCGTGGGTCATCCAGCACGAGTACGACCATATCGAGGGTGTGGTCTTCACGGACCGCGTCGCGCCGCTGCGCCGTCAGTTGCTCAAGAGCAAGCTGCTCAATCTGGCCAAGGGCAAGTATCGCTGCGGATACAAGACCCGGTAGGAGACGGAGGATCCGGTGGGAGCCGGGGTGTTCGGCTCCGGGCGAAAACGGAAAAAGCAGAGACCGACGTCGGTCTCTGCTTTTTTATGCGGGGTTCGTCTCCCCGCTTTCTCCGTTCGGATCAGAAGCGGTAGGTGGCGCCGATGTTGATGATGATCGGGTTCTTGTGCCATTTGGCTGTCTGGATCATCCACTTGAATCCGGCCGAGAGGTCCCAGTTGCGGGCCACGTTGAAGTCCGTGCCTGCACCGAGGTTGATGCCGCACGACCAGCCGCCGATGTCGTTGGCGCTCAGACCGGCCTGCGGATAGACGTCCCACGAACTTGCGACCTCGAAGAGGTACTGCACGTCGGCCGCGATATCCACCGAGCAGCCCGATTTGCAGAGGGCCGTGAGCGACGGCTGGATGCGCCACGTGTCGGTGAAGCTGTAACGTCCCGTGGCGCCGATGCCGAAGATGGCACCGTCGGCTCCCGTATTGGTGTAGATGCCGATTTGCGGCCCTACTCCCCAATTCCCCTTGTCCTGTGCTGAAACCGCGGTGAATGCGCACAGCGCGGCGATGGTCAGAAGAATGATCTTTTTCATATTTTTTGTGTTTAAGTTGTGAATACTCTCCCTCCGAATCATTTATCAAACAAATATACGTAAAATTCTCATCCCGGACAAATGAATTCAACGAATCCGGCGTTTTGAATCACAAAAAAGGAGGTCTGCAACACTCGTGCCGCAGACCCCTTTCCGTTGCGCCGGTCCGTGCCGGCGGCGTCTATTTCTGGTTGAGCGCTGCGTGGGCGGCTGCCAGGCGTGCGATGGGCACGCGGAAGGGCGAGCAGCTCACGTAGTTCAGTCCGGCGTAGTGGCAGAACTCCACCGACGAGGGTTCGCCGCCGTGTTCGCCGCAGATGCCGCACTTGAGGTTCTCGCGCGTGCCGCGGCCCTTGAACACCGCCTCGCGGATGAGCTGGCCCACGCCGTTGCGGTCGAGAATCTGGAACGGGTCGTTCTTGAGGATACCCTTCTCGAGGTAGACGGGCAGGAACTTGCCGATGTCGTCGCGCGAGAATCCGAGCGTCATCTGCGTCAGGTCGTTCGTGCCGAACGAGAAGAACTCGGCGACCTCGGCGATCTGGTTGGCCGTGACGGCCGCGCGCGGCACTTCGATCATCGTGCCGACCATGTATTCGATCTTGTCGTTGCGCTCCGAGAAGACCTGTTCGGCCGTCGAGTCGATGATCTGCTTCTGATAGCGCAGCTCCTTGTGGTTGCCCACCAGCGGAACCATGATCTCCACGTGTACGGGCATGCCCGAAGCCTTGACGTTCATCGCCGCCTCGATGATGGCGCGCGTCTGCATCTCCGTGATTTCGGGGTAGGTGTTGCCCAGACGGCAGCCGCGGTGGCCCAGCATGGGGTTGAACTCGGCCAGCGACTCGACCTTGGCGACGATCTTCTGGAGGGGTACGTTCATTTCGGCGGCCATCTCGCGCTGTCCCTTCTCGTCGTGGGGCACGAACTCGTGCAGAGGGGGATCGAGCAGGCGCACCGTCACGGGGAATCCGTTCATGGCCTTGAACAGCCCTTCGAAGTCGCCCCGCTGCATCGGCAGCAGCTTGCCCAGCGCCACGCGGCGGCCCGCCTCGTCGTCGGCGAGGATCATCTCGCGGATGGCCTTGATGCGGTCGCCCTCGAAGAACATGTGCTCCGTGCGGCAGAGGCCGATGCCCTCGGCGCCGAACTCGAAGGCCTGCCTGGCGTCCTTCGGCGTGTCGGCGTTGGCGCGCACCTTCAGCACGGAGTACTTCCCGGCCAGCTCCATGAGCTTGCCGAAGTCGCCGCTCAGGTCGGCGGCCTTCGTGGCCACCTGACCCAGATAGACCTCGCCCGTCGAGCCGTTGAGCGAGATCCAGTCGCCCTCCTTGACCGTGAAGCCGTTCACCTTGATCGTGCGGGCCTTGTAGTCGATCTCCAGCTCGCCGGCGCCCGAGACGCAGCATTTGCCCATGCCGCGCGCTACGACGGCCGCGTGCGAGGTCATGCCGCCGCGCGCCGTGAGGATTCCGGCCGCGTCGAGCATGCCCTTCAGGTCTTCGGGCGAGGTCTCGATGCGCACCAGGATCGCCTTCTGGCCCGTCCTGGCCAGCTCCTTCTCGGCGTCCTCGGCGAAGAACACCACGGGACCCGTCGCCGCGCCCGGCGAGGCGGGCAGCCCCTTCGTGATGACCTGTGCCGAAGCGATGGCCTTCTTGTCGAATACGGGGTGCAGCAGCTCGTCGAGCTTCGCGGGTTCGCAGCGCAGCACGGCGGTCTTTTCGTCGATCAGCCCCTCGCGCAGCATGTCCATGGCGATCTTGACCATCGCTGCGCCCGTGCGCTTGCCGTTGCGGCACTGGAGCATCCAGAGCTTGCCGTCCTGGATCGTGAACTCGATGTCCTGCATGTCCTTGAAGTACTGCTCGAGGTGGTGCTGAATCTCGTCCAGCTCCTTGTAGACCGCGGGCATCACCTCCTCGAGCGAGGGGTATTTCGCGGCGCGTTCCGCCTCCGGAATGTTCTGCGCCTTGGCCCAGCGCTTCGAGCCTTCGATCGTGATCTGCTGCGGGGTGCGGATGCCGGCCACGACGTCCTCGCCCTGCGCATTGATCAGGTACTCTCCGTTGAAGATGTTCTCGCCCGTCGCGGCGTCGCGCGAGAAAGCCACGCCCGTGGCCGAGTTCTCACCCATGTTGCCGAAGACCATGGCCTGCACCGAAACGGCCGTTCCCCACTCGGCGGGGATGTTGTTGAGCTTGCGGTAGAGGATGGCGCGCTCGTTCATCCACGAGCCGAACACGGCGCACACGGCGCCCCACAGTTGCTCCCAGGGGCAGGCGGGGAAATCCTCGCCGGTCTGCCGCTTCACGGCCTCCTTGAAGCTCCGTACCAGTTCCTTCAGGTCGTCGGTGGTCAGGTCCGTGTCGTTCTTCACGCCGCGCCTGGCCTTCAGCGCGTCGATGATCTCCTCGAACGGATCGTGGTCCTCCTTCGAGACGGGCTTCATGCCCAGCACCACGTCGCCGTACATCTGCACGAAACGGCGGTACGAGTCCCATGCGAAGCGCGGATTGCCCGTGCGTTTCGAAACGGCCTCCACGGCCTGGTCGTTCATGCCGAGGTTGAGGATCGTGTCCATCATGCCCGGCATCGAGGCGCGCGCGCCCGAACGCACGGAGACGAGCAGCGGCGTCTGCGCGTCGCCGAACTTCATGCCCGTCAGGCGTTCGATGTTGTGCATCGCCTTCTCGACCTCGGGGCGGAGCATCTCGATCACGGCCTGCTTGCCGTGTCTGTAATACTCCGCGCATACCTCCGTGGTGATCGTGAAGCCCGGGGGAACGGGGATGCCGATGAGGTTCATCTCCGCGAGGTTCGCACCCTTGCCGCCGAGCAACTCACGCATTTTGCCGTTGCCTTCGGCCTCCTTGTTGCCGAAGGTGTAGACTCGTTTAACGTCTGCCATAATTTTTCGATTTAGTATGTGAATTTAAAAAGTTTTTCAAAAAGTCCGCTTGCCCGGAGGCGGAAAAAATTGCGGTGACGTCGCCGTTACCGCATTTCGGAACCTCTTATCCGTCAAAGGGATTGCGAATATAAGAAAACTTTTCGCAAACTCCAAATAAATTGCCGTGACGATTGTACGTTCCGGGTCTCCGGAGTGCGTTTTTTTCAATATTCGTCGGAAAATGCGCCCGGTTTTCGTTCCGGGAACCGGAACGGAGCGGAATTTCCGGGGCGCCGGGGCCGCGCCGCCGTCACCGGATGTGGACGAACACCGGAAGCGAATAGCCGTAGCCGCCCGTATAGACCCGCCGCGAGTAGGTGGCCGTCGGACTGCCGCTTCGGGGATCGAGCAGGTATCGGCGGGCGAACACGTCGCCTCCGACGACGGTGAAGGCCGTGTCCGCCAGAATGCGGTCGCGCATCACCCAGCGTCCGCGGCTGCGGACCGTGCCCCGTCCGGCGCGCGCTGCCCGTGCCGTGGCGTCGCGCAGTCCGTAGCGGGCGGGTTCGAGCGATGCGGAGCGTCCCAGGACGAGCAGCTTCGCTCCGGGCCTTTCGGCGCGCAGGTCGCGGACGACCCATTCGCTCATGCGCGTGTCGGCGCTCAGGACCAGTCCCACGGTGTCGCGCCCCATCGTCCCCTCGATGTAGAGGTAGTGGCGTCCCGGCTCGGCGTAGTGGGGATAGAAGAGGTCGCCGTAGTAGAGCAGGGCGAAATCCAGGCCGTCGAGCGTGTTGAGCGTGCGGTGCAGGTAGGAGTAGTCGCCCCGGCAGGCGGCGGCCAGGTCGCGCACGACCCGTTCGTTCTCCACGCCCCGGAGCGCCACGACGGGCAGGGCCATCGAGTCGATGACGGCCGCCGTATTGCGGATCTTGCGGGCATAGCGTTCGGCCGTCCAGCGCAGGCGTCCCCGGGGCGTGTACTCCTCGTCGTCGTAGAAAAGCGCCGGAAGGGTGTCGTAGAGCCGGTCCACGTCGTAAAAGGCGATGCCGACCGTCCTTTCGGCGGCCGGGCGGCCGGTCGCGGCTCTCTGCATGCCGCCGGATCGCTGCGGCGTTCGGCCGGCCGCGGCTTCCCGGACGGGGACGGATCGTCCGTCTGCCCCGGCTGACGGCGGTACGGCCGTTGCGGGGCGTGCCGCCTGTGCGGCGGCCAGCAGCAGTCCGGCTGCCGCGAGGGTGTGGCGTATCGTTCGGCGAAGCGTCATGGCCGTGGGGATCAAAGGGATTTTTCGGGCAGGAAACCGCGCGGCGGGCAGCCGGGGAATCGGGCGATTCCGTTGACGTGTTTCGGATCGTATTTGGCCCGGTGTTTCGGATTTTCCACTTGTCCGGAGAACCTGTCGGATATGTCTATTCCATAGGCTGATGTCGCCTGCGATATTTTCTGCGCCATACGCTCTTCGTTTTAACGGGACAAAACCGGGAACCCCGCACTTTTTCTATGTCGGATATGCATGTCTTGGTAATATTTGGCTATGGCCAGGTGCCGCCGCTTATTCTTTCCGCTGGGTGTGGAAACGGGTAGGCCGCGTCTGAAAAAAGAGGGTTCCGTGCTCCTCTCAGGCTTCGATCACCCCCGATCCCACCAGCTCGTCGCCGTCGTACCATGCCGCGAACTGCCCCGGGGTGATCCCCCGCTGGGGGGTGTCGAAGAGCAGATAGACGCCGTTTCCGCGCATGAAGAGCCGCGCCTCCTGCAACGGCTGGCGGTAGCGGATGCGGACCCGGAACCGGCGGCTTTCGCCCGGCGCCATCGCCCGGGCGGGATTGACCCAGTGCACATCGCCGGGAGCGATGTGCAGCGCGGGACGCCACAGACCGGGATGCGCGTCTCCCTCGCCCACGTAGATCACGTTCTGCGTCACGTCGGTGGCCAGAATGAACAGCGATTCCCTGCGGCCGCCGATGCCCAGACCCTTGCGCTGGCCGATGGTGTAGAAATGCGCGCCGTTGTGTTCGCCGATCTTCTTGCCGTCGCGCACGGTGTACCGCCACGGTGCGGCCAGCGCGGCCAGTTCGGCGTCCGTCGGCTCCGTAGCACCCTCTCCGGCGGCCGGAACGGTCGTTTCCGTCGCCGCATCCGCCGGTTGCTCCGTTCGCGTCGGTTGCTCCTTTCCCGTCGCTTCCGTATGACCGACCGCCGTATCCGGCCGTTCGGCGGACCATGCCGTCTGGCCTGCCTCTGTCTCCGGTCCCCCTGTTCCCGAAGGTCTCGTTTCCGGAAGCTCCGGCCCCGCACCCGGAAGGCCGCTTCTGCGGTATTTCGGCCACGAGGGGAGGATTTCGTGGATGTTCCCCCGCTTCGACGCGAGTTTCTGCTGGAGGAAGACCGGCAGATCGACCTTTCCCACGAAGCAGATTCCCTGCGAATCCTTGCGCCTGGCCGTGGCGAGTCCCTGCTCTTCGGCGATGCGCCGCACTTCGGGCTTGAGCAGGCCGCCCACCGGGAAGAGGGCGTAGCGCAACTGCTCCTGCGAGAGCTGGCAGAGAAAATAGCTCTGGTCTTTGTTGGGGTCGCTGCCCGCGAGCAGCCGGTAGACGGTGCGCCCGTCCGGGAGCCGCTCCTCGGCCTTGCGGCAGTAGTGGCCCGTGGCCACGTAGTCGGCCCCGAGTGCGAGCGCCTCCCGCAGGAAGACATCGAACTTGATTTCGCGGTTGCACAGCACGTCGGGATTGGGCGTGCGCCCCCGTTCGTACTCGGCGAACATGTAGTCCACCACCCGCGTGCGGTACTCCGCGGAGAGGTCCGCGACATGCAGCGGGATGTCCAGTTTGCGGGCCACCAGTTCGGCGAAAACCCGGTCGTCGCGCCACGGGCAGTCGCCCTCGAGCGTTCCCGTCGTGTCGTGCCAGTTCACCATGAACAGCCCCGTCACTTCATGCCCCTGCTTCTTGAGGAGCCAGGCGGCCACCGAAGAATCGACGCCGCCCGAAAGTCCGATCACCACGTGTGCCATGTCATTGCAGGTCGAGCAGTCCCCCGGGCAGCACGAGGTGCACCGTGCGCCCTTCGAAATCTATGTGTGCGATAAACTCCTCGGCGGCGGGCACGAGCACCCGTCGTCCGGCGATCTCCAGCTCGAAGAGCGGGTTGAGGTCGCTGTCGTAGTAGTCCGCGAGGATTCCGGAGCGCCTCTCCGCCGATCCCGCCTCCTCGGCCTCGACCGCGAATCCGATGAGGTCCTCGAGGTAGAACTCGTCCTCCTCCCCGTCCGCCGTGTCGATGCGGAATTCGAGCCCGAGCAGCTCCTGTGCGCGCCGTTCGGTGTCGAAGTCGGCGAAGGCCGCGGCGGCGCCCGAGACGCCGCGCCGTTCGAACCGGTCGCAATAGAGCGGCACGTCCAGCCCGTCGAGCGTGACGACGAGCGGCGTGTCGGTGTCGAAATCCTCGGGGAAAGCGGGGTAGAGCGAGAGCATCACGCCCCCGTCCGTGCCGAAAAGTCGGGTGATTCTGCCTGCGGGAATTGTCATTGCGGTAAAATGGTATTACGGGGTGAAAATACGAAAAAAAACAGTAAATCCCCCGCACCGGGCGATCTACTGTTTCTATCGGATCGGGATCTCGCTTATTCGGCGGCGGGAGCTTCGGCGGCAGCCTCCTCTGCGGGAGCCTCTGCAGCCGCTTCGGCAGCGGCGGCCTCTGCGGCTTCGCGGGCTGCGGCTTCAGCGGCGGCCTTCTTCTCGGCGATCGCTGCGGCGCGCTCCTCCTTGATCTTGGCTTCGGCGGCCAGACGGGCCTTCTCGGCCGACTTGGCGTCGGTGGCCAGCTTGTTGGCCTTGGCCTCGATCTTGCCGTTCTTGGCCTCGAGCCACTTGTTGAAGCGGGCCTCGGCCTCGGCCTCGGTGAATGCGCCCTTGGCTACGCCGCCCAGCAGGTGCTTCTTGTAGAGAACGCCCTTGTAGGAGAGGATAGCCCGGCAGGTATCCGTGGGTTGTGCGCCTTTCTGTAACCAATCCAGTGCTTTCTCGAAGCACAGATCGATCGTAGCAGGATTCGTGTTGGGGTTGTAGGTTCCCAACTTCTCGATGAACTTACCATCACGTGGCGCTCTGCTATCTGCGGCAACGATGTGATAGAAGGCGTAACCCTTCTTACCGTGACGTGCCAGACGAATTTTAACAGCCATTTGCTATAAAATTGTATAAGGTTAATAAAAAAACGCTCGCCCTTACGGGTTTTTAAGCCTGCAAATATAGACAAAATATTCCGCCCGGCAAAATAAATGGCATGAAAATCCGCATTTTGCGCTGCGCCCCTCCCCGGCGGGGCGTCGTTCCGGGAAGCGGAACGCTCCGGGGACATTCCGCGCTTTCGGGTGATTCCGTTGGGATTACTTAACATTTTACTGATATATGGCGACCGTGTGTAATGATGTGAATATATCGGTGTAAATGGTTGTTGTAATGCGATTTATTGGTTTTGGCTTTTACGGGTTCGTATAGCTGTGTATAATTTATGTCGCCAAAATATCGCCAAATAAAACGGGTTGTGTATCTTTGCCGTAAACTACTGCGATGGCAACGATATACTACACTTTATCCTCGAAACGGAATGCGCTTGGGCAATCTGAGATCATGATGCGTTTTTCGCATGGCAAGATCAACCAGCGTGCGAAAACGGGACTTTTCGTCTCTCCTGCCTATTGGGCCGATGGGGCAATCCGGATCCCGAATTTTCGGATGAGGCCGTCCGCTGAGGTACAGGCGGAGGTGAACGATTCCGTGGAGACGCAAAAGCGGTTGGCTGAAATCACGTCGCTTGTGAGTAGAGCTTTCAACGAAATAGGGCGGGGAAGCGTGCCTCCGAATTGGTTGCGTTCGCTGGTGGAGGCGAAGGACGATTCAAAGGAGGGAAAAACTCTATGGCAGTATTTCGATGATTTCCTTGGCTCCCGGCTTTTGTCCGTCGGACGCATGAGGTCCTATCATGTCGTAGTCAGGGCGCTTAAAAGATTTGAACAGTATAAGCGGTTGAAATCCCCTTCGTTTGCCCTTACTCTCGAGAATCTGGCCTGCGTGGATATGATTGACGATTTCGAAGAATATTTCCGCAATGAGGCTCGCCTTGCCGGAGCGGCGGGTTTGTATCAGCGGGTGTCGGAATCCCGTAAACCGCAAGATCGGGGACTGAACACCGTGAACAGCAAAATGGTCATGTTGCGCGCGTTTCTGAACTGGGCCGAGACGAATGGGTTTATAAATCGCAATCCTTTTAAGAAACGCCGCATCGCACCGGTGATATACGGTACGCCGATTTATATTACGCTCGAGGAGCGGACCCGTTTGCAGCATGCGAATTTATCGAGGCATCCCGGAATATCGGTCCAGCGAGATATATTCGTCTTCCAATGTCTGATCGGTTGCCGGGTGGGGGATTTGCTTCAGTTGAAACGGGACAACGTTGTGAATGGAGCGATCGAGTATATTCCGCGTAAGACCAAAGAGGGGCGTCCCGTAACCGTGCGTGTTCCGTTGAACGATACGGCGAAAACCATTATCGAGAAATATCGGGATTCGGAACGACAATCGTTGCTTCCGTTTATTTCTTCGCAGAAATACAATGAATCTATCAAGCGGGCGTTTCTTGCCGCCGGACTGAAACGCCCCGTGCAAGTGCTGAATGCCGTTACCCGGGAGCCGGAGATGAAGCCGCTTTATTCCGTGGCTTCGTCGCACATGGCGCGCCGGACGTTCATCGGCAACTTGTATAAGAAGGTGAAGGACCCAAATCTTATCGCACAGCTTTCGGGACACGTGGAAGGTAGTGCGGCATTCGCCCGTTACCGGGACATAGACGAGGAAATGAAGATGGAACTCGTCAATTTACTGGACTAAATTTTGCCGCAATTCCCATACGACCGCTTCGTGAATAGGCGTGCACCACTCGCTGATTTCGAGCAAGGACAGCAGGTATTTGGCGTATTCATTCATGGATTAGACAATTACATTTACAACAAACGAAATCGTGAACGTCGGCCCATAGCAGGCTGTTCACGTCTCCGGTCAGATAGGCGACCTCCTCTCCCTGCATTGGCATTCCTGAAGCGGCTGCGATGTCGTCGCAGAGGTGTCTGAGCTCGTGTTCGAACGAGTTGAGGAATTGCGCCTGCGAGGTCGCGAGGCCCACGACGACCACGGACCGGCGCATCGTCTTGTTCGAGTAGGTGAACCCCGAATCCATATCCGCCCGCAGGAGGTTTCCCCTCACCCGTTCCAGAATCGTGCCGGGACACTCTATCTCCTTCAAAGAGGAGAGGATAGAGCGCGTATGATAGCCATGCACGGCGAAATAGAACCGCACGCGCCATCCATACTTCCCTATCCTCAAATCCCGGATTTTCATAGCGTCGAATATACCTTTTCGAACCGCACCCACGCTTCGGCCAGCCGAGGCCGGCACCTCGTCCGATTACAGCACATCGTCCCAGGGTACATTTGTTCCCGACCCGATCAGATCGGCGAAATAGCGCGTGAAGGGCATCCCGGGATATGCGTCCTCGTCGTCGATGTAGTCCTTTACGAATCGTGCGAGCTGCTGCTCGTCTCCGATCGACGATCCCCAATAGTCGGACTTCGCCATGTTGGCGACATATACGCAGTCGTATCCGTTATCGTGCTTGAGGACTATTTCGTATGTTTTGAGCAGCTTGTCCACCTGCTCTTTGGTGAGGGGTTCGAGCTTTTTCCCGTTGCGGTCCTTCATGTGTCCGACGGCGAATTCGCACATCTTCTTCGAGAACGACCATCCGTTCTTTTCGAGATATGCCCGAATGTCGTCCGGCATCCTGTCGTGTGTATCCAGTCTTTCTCTGTCCATACTTCGGAAGTTTGAAGAGAGGGGAGAAATCCCCTCTCCGGATTCTACTTAGCGATAGCGGTATCGCGAATAAGGACCCGTTCCCTTCACTCCGCGCCGCTCGCCGTACTCGTCGCCGCCATACTCCCCGCCACGTTCTCCGTAGCCGTCGGACGTATAGCCGCCCATGTGGCGCTCTCCGTATCCGCCGCGCATTTCGCGCCGCGCATCCTCGTAGCCGCACTCGTAGGCTTCGCGCATCTTGCGCTCGATCTCCTCGCGTTCGCCGTACCCGTCACCGCGGTACCGGCCTTCAATTTCCCACATTCTCATCATTTGCTCGTTTTGGAAGGTGTCTGCGATTTAAGAAAGGCGTCCAGCGACGACTTCATCGAGAGGAATTCCGCCTGCATCTGTCGCAGTTGTCCGACCTCTTCGCGGAGTTTCTGCATGTCTTCGTCCCGCTGCGCCTGCCCGGCATACGCCGGACTGATCTCGCGCATGATCTGGTCGAAGAGCTCGAGATTGGCCTTGTGCCGCTCGTAGGAATCCACGACGTTCTGGCTTTGCTGCCGCGCGGCGTTCACCGCGTCGATGAGCCGTTCGCGTGTCGTGGTGACCGTGAGCCCGTCCTTCGTCACCATGTCGGCGTTCACCGGGACGACCCATTTCTGGTCGCCTATGGGAAAGCTGACGGATGGCTGCGAAGGCGGGAAGTTTCCCGGTGCGGGGAAATAAGGCTGCGGCGCCTCTTCGAGCGTAGCCATGTAGTATTTGGGCGTTCCGCGCAAATCCAGTACGTACACCGGCGCGCCTTTCGTTAAATTCGCAAACATCTTCGGTTAATGGTTTTGTGAAAGCTCGGGGAGAGATCGGGGCCCCTCCCGTCGCCTTCGGTTAATTGTTTTTCGTCTCATCAGACGGCTCCCGTCATCAGTTGCAGCGTGTCGGTCTGTTTGTCGTACCAGAGCTGGAATACACCGGTTCCCGGAATGTCCGAGACGGTGACGTTCGCTCCGTTGTACGTCGTCAGATTCTTTGTCTGCCCGTTTGTCTCGAAGAGCACGGGGAGCGTTCCCGTCGTGCCGGCGGGAATGGCCTGCGCCAGTTCGACCAGCACGAGCCCCCGATACCACGAATTCGCGAATGCGTGGTTGGGGAAGGAGAACACGACGCCCGTGGTCTCGGCCGTCACGCCCGTAGTCTTCAGAACGGGAATGCCTCTGCGGTTTACGTATTGAAAAGGATATGCTGCCATAGCGACCTCCTTTCCGTACTAACCCCAGAAGCCGTTACCGTATCCGGGAGCCCCGAATCCGAACCCCAGGCCGTACTGCGCGGCCACGCATGCCGGCATTGCGTACACCTGCGGATTGGGAACCACGGTCGTGGGCGGCAAGCCGCACTCGATCTTCGCCAGGCGGTTGCTCAGATCGCTGATCGCGGCGTTCACGGGAGCCACGGCCTGGGCCTGCGACTGCATGATCGTCGCGGTCTGATGCTCCTGCGAAAGCTGTCCGGCCAGCGCGGCGCTCTTGGCGCGCTCGGCGTCGAGCTTGTTCTGCATTTCGCGCATCTCGAGCTGGCAGAACTTGTCGTTGATGATCTGCGTCTGGGCGTCGATCTTCGAGCCGAGGACGTTGAACTGCGTGTTGGCGTTGCTCGTCAGGGCGTTGGTCTGATTGAGCGTTGCCAGTTGACTTTCGTAGCCCTGCCGCTCGATGGCCGTGCGGACGTCGCAGCAGCAGGATGCCATCTGCGAAAGGACCTGCGAGTTCCCGGCCTGAATGGCGTTGATGATCTGCTGCGCCGAGAGACCCGACTGTGCCTGAATGTTGCAGAGCGCCGTCTGAATCTGCTGTACGGAACAGCCCAGCGACGAGGAGAGCTGCGAGATGGCCGTGCCGTTGCCCTGGATGGCGTTCATCAGCAGCTGGCGCCCGGCGTCGCCGTTCAGCTCGGCCGGAAGGTTCGAAAGGCCTCCGCGGCCGCCGAAGCCGCCCCAGCCGTTGCCGCCCCAGATGGCCCAGAGCAGGATCATCCACATCCACTCCCAGCCGTAGCCGTTGCCATAGCCGTTGCGGTTGTTGCCGTTCATCAGGGCGGCCACGAGGTTGCCGTCCATCGCGCCGCCGTTGTCGAACACTAAAGTTTTCTCGTTCATGTTATTGACTTTTTACATTGTACGCTCGCGTCGGGGAGCGCATGCCGTTGAGCTCACGATGCAAAAGTCATAAATTAGGAACAGTCGGGCAATCAGTCTGTTTTCAGTTGTTTGCATAGTTGTTGATAGTTTATTTCGAAGATTCGGTCGCCTTGCTCCCGCCGTTTCTGGAATTTGCAAATGATACCACTAACCGCTTGCGGCGTAAGCCGTAATCTTCGGGCGATTTCGGCGGGGATGAAACCCCTGCTGCGTAAAAAATACACGAACAGATAACGTGCATCCACAATTTCCTTTCGATGGCTTCGGCTTAGAATCTCATCAATGGTTATCTCTGTCTCCTGCGATACCGTATTGAGGATACGGTTGAAAATTTCGGATTTGCACATATTCGGGAAAGTTTGTAAATTTGTAATCCTCTTACATAAAAACAATAGGTGCCACAACACCGTAGGGACTATATGTCTCCGTCTTGGTGTTGTGGCACCTTTGTCGTTTGCAGGAGGTAAGAGGACTGCAAGCGAAGGCGGGGGCTTTTTTACGCCTGCCCCCGAAGGCGCCATTTCAATTCTTTCTGAAAGTCACTTCCGCCATAGGGTCACTCCTATCTGCGCCTGGCCGAAGGGAGTTCCGTTGTGCGTGTCGTATCCGATGGCTGCGGATAAGGCCAGCCGTCCGAAGTTTTTCCGTCCCGTGACCCCTACCCATACGCCGCCTGTCCGGTCTGCATAATAGACGCCCGCTGCGGGTCCCGCTTCCCATCCGTATGGATCGCGGACGGTGCGTATCTGCGTGACGGTGCGTCCGTATGTCTCGATGCGTTCGAGTGTGGGGCGGTATCCTCCGACGGCTATTCCGCTCACCACGGCATAATAGGTACTGTCACGGTACTCCCGTCGTTCGAACGGCAGTCGTACCGGCACGCTGTCGGTTCCATCCGGAGCGATTACGGTTTTGAGGACCGTATCGGCCGGAGCGAAAAGCAGCTTCGGGATATTCACGGACACGAGCTGCCGGGAATGCGTGACCGATTGCGGCCGCTCGAAGAATACCGTGTCGATCCGGGTGTGCTCGACGATGCTGCTCCCGACGGATCGGCGGCCGAGCCACCATCCGGCGAGGAACAGGCCGAGGAGCGCGAGCAGGACGAGCAGGGTTCGGGCGTTTTTCATTTGTTCAGCATGAAGAGTTCCCACCCTGCGGCAATGTCCGCGGCTTTCGCTTCGGTGCCGTTCTCCATGCGCGACATGGCTGCCACGATCGGGACCATCACGTCGCGGTTTGTCGTCGTGATGCGGCTGTCGGCCGGCACTCCGGACCATTCGGAAACGGCGCGGATGTATGCTTCGGTGTCGTTCTCGTTCTCCGGGGCCCACCGGGTTATCATCCGGCGGATGGTGTCGCACCCGTGCAGACGGCTGTAGTTGTTCAGCAGATGAAACATCGCGCGGTATCCCCACGGCATCGTCTCGAATTGCTTGAATGCCCGGTCCTGCGAGGGTTCCACCTCGCCTTTCCAATGTACCCCGTCGAGCCGGATATTGCCGGGGTTGTTGTTTTTCAGTCCTCGTGTCATTGTCTATTTGTTTTTCGGTTCGTTTTCTTCGCTTTCCTCGGTATTGCCGCCCGCGGTATCCGTGGCGTCCTGTCCTGCCGCATCGTTTTTGAAATTGCATTCGTTCTTCTTGTCGATCGGCGGCTGGCGGTCTGTGCATCCGATGCGTTTGCATTTGAGAATCTTCAGTACGGCATTCTGCGTCGTCAGTCCGTTGTTCTGATCCCTCAGGTGGCCGATTTTCCTGTATAGTTCGTCGATCTTGACGCTTTGTGCCGATACCTTCGCTTCGGCCTGCTCGTAGAGTTCGCGCCATTGTGCCGATGCGGTGGTTTCGTTTTCGAGTTGTTTCGCGCGTTTGTTCTCGCGGCGGTACAACAGCGAGATGAATGCGCCTCCGGTGAGGAATGATCCGCCGAGCGAAACGATGATAGTGCCCCAATCCATACCTCACTCCCCCTTGATCCGATTACCGATGTATCGCCAGACGGATTGTCCGGCGAGGGTTGCGACAGCTCCGACGCCTGCTCCGATGAGGAAGGGGAGCATCATCCCTACGGGCATGAGCTTTGCGATGAAATACAGCACGATGACGGCTGCGATCACGATTGCGATGATGACAAGTGTCTTTTTCATAATGTTATGATTTTAAGGTAAGAGCCTATTTTCCGGCCTCGGTCTCGGTGCATAAGTTTTGATCGAAGCTGTCGATGAATGCCGGCGAGAGGGTCAGTGCGAACTCCCTGAGCAGTTGCACATCTGCTTCGTCGAGCTCCACGGGCCCGTCGGAACGGTATATGCGCATCGCGAGGTCGTGCATGCGGATTCCTCGTCCCGCGAGGTAAAGCGAGTTGGCCAGCTCCTCGCGGACGTCGAATGAGCGTATTTCCTTTCGGGGTATTCTCGTGTAGAGCCTGAACTTCGTGAAGTCGATCTGTGTCTTGTTCATAGTCTGTATGATTGAATGTTCGTTTATGCTTCGTAGCTGAACCACATTACCCAAGCATCGAGATTTTTGCTGTACTGAATGGTTACGCATCGTCGCCCGGTCCACGATATTTGCGAACTGGGGTTGTTGCTTCCCGTCACGTAGATGTCTCCGTTGTTTTGCGCATTGATGATAATGCTGTTGCCGCTGTGGAGCTTCCGAATCTCGTATCGTTGGTCCGGCTGCGGATTCGAGGGCAGATAGAATGTCGTGCTTCCTTTCGACGTATTGACGAAAAACACGGTCTCTTTTTCGTTGCCATGCAACGTGTATGTCCCGTTGCCGTATGATCTGGACATGGGGCGGAATCCGGAGAATGTTCCATTCGCAATTAGAATTCCGACATTCCCATATTCCGAATACATTCCTACACTTCCGGATACATTCACGAAAATACCGATCCGATCATCGGCAGATGAATCGCTGTTATCTACATACATGGGACAACTGACGCCGCCAACGGAAGATGGTAGTACGCTCGTTCCGATAGATACCTCGCTCCCTGTTTTCGGAGACCGGAATCGTAATAGAGATTTATACAGTCGCATTTCGTCCGATCCGGAATCGTAATCTCCGGCGACGATGCGGTCTGAATATATTTTGAATCCTCCTATCTCTCCTCCATCCGCATACAAGGCTTTTGTGAACAGCGAACCGTCCCCGTATATGCGTGTTTTCGCCGCCGCCACGTTCTGAATGCTGGTAGCGCCTGCGAACATCATGAGAATCCCGTGCGTTGCGTCCTTGAATCCGGCATTGTTGAGCGAATCTACGCCGCCTCCGTATAACCCGGCCACTACCGCCGCGGATGCCGACGTCCCGTTCTTGACGGCCATCAGCCGCGATAGGAACACGCCGTTGTTGTCCACGGTATTGTTCGGGAACACGAGCTTGAGGTAGTCGTAATCCTGCATCGAGGTCTCGATGTCGGCCACCTTTCCGTCGGTGTACTTCTGGCTCACGGCGTTGAGCACGTCGATCTCCTGCGCGTAATACGCCGTGAACAATACGGCCAGTCCGGCTCGGTCGAATCCCGGGGTGTTCGATGCGGTGTATAGCGCATAGTCGTTGAGCTTCACCCGGAGGCTGTTTACCGCCGCGAGCAATCCGGCCGTGCTGATTCCCGCCGCTTTGGCCATGTCGCGCACCCGATAGTACGATCCGTTCGTCGCCGACAGCGAATCCAGTGACACATCCGTGCGGGCATACCCCGAAATGTTCTCCCATTGTGTCCGAATGGACTGTTTTTCCGAGACGTCGAAGATCGTGTCGTCGTTCATGTCGGCTATCGCCTGCCGGGTGGTCTCGGCCTCCTGCTGCGTGCTGTCGGCCTGTTCCTGAAGGGATACGAGCGGTTCGACGGACGTTTTGAGATCTACGGTCTGCTCATTGACCGTATAAGCTTCGGTGTGCAGTACGGGTGTCCCGGCATTCGTCGCGAAGAACCGATATACGCCGCCGCCCCGGACGTATATGTATTCGTTCGATGAGTACGCCATCTGTCCTACGGAGCCGATGGGAGGTGTTTCCGTCCATCGGTACTGGTATTCTTCGACGACCCGGTTATCGTAGTTCGATCCCCATCCGTTTCCGTTATTGTACCATACGGCCTGGCATGAGAAGCTTCCGGGCCTGTTGCTATATGTTGACCACGCGGGATTTCCGGGCTGCGTGTCGCTCAGATTCACGCGGACCGTGATTTTCGATCGGGCGATGCCGTTCAATTCGATCGTCACGGGATAGTACGTGTTCTGATCGAGCTTCGAGGCGTCGATCAGGGTCTCCACGCCGTTCACGGCCTCGTCGGCGTACTTCTCCTGATCGGCGATGGATGGCGACCAGGATAGTGCGGGCCTGTTGCCTCGGACGAGTGTCGCGCCCTCGTACCGGACCGAGTTTCCTGCCGTTGCAGCGTATTTTCCGGCATAGAAAAGCACTTTGGCCTTCTGCTTCGTGACGTCGCTTTTTATGGTGAACAAAGCCGTCCGCTCTTGGGCTGAAATCTCCACGTAGTTCGCCAGGTCTTTCGAGGCTCCTTCGTTGTACATTCTTACCGAGAGCTCCCCGGGCGTTCCTGCGAGTACCGAGATATTTTCTACGGATAGTGCGAACACCTCGCCGGCTTCGACCTCTCCGATGTCGAAAACCTGAAATTTGTAATTATCGCCACTTCCTGCCGTAACGGTGAACTCCCTGCTTCCGTCTAACAGGTTCACGCTTCCGATCTGTATGCCATCGACCTTGTCGTCCGTGTACTTCTCCTGGTCGGCGATAGAGGGAGACCACGACAATGCGGGCTTGTTTCCACGGACGAGCATGATCTCATCGAATCGGACAATGTTTCCGGATGTGGCGCCCGTCGGCCCCGCATAAATCAGCAGGAGCGCTTTTTGTGCGACAATATCCGCGTGTACGGAGAATACGGCGTTACGATTGTCCGCGGTGAGTTCGGCGCTGTTCGTCAGCCATGTATTCTTATCCTCATTGGTGATTACCACGTCGAATCCTGCGGGTGTTCCGGTAAGAACCTCGATGTTTCCGACAGACAAGGCGAGCTGCTCCCCGGCCCGCACACCCCCGTTTATGGGGAAACTTCTGTGTGTGTAGTTTGCCCCGTCCGGTGCCGTAACCGTTATGCTTTTCGAACCGTCGATAAGGTTTACGGCGGAAAACTGAATATCATCCACCTTCCCCTGCGAGATCGCATCGGCCACGAGGTTCGAGAATCGGCTCACCTCGGCGTCGTAGGCCGCGAACGCGGCATTGTAGGCGGATCGCTGTTCGGCCGAGAGCGTCGTGTCCGTGTCGTTGTTCACGGCCACGGTCCCCGTGAGGAAATTCACGAGTGCGGAGTATGCCGCCGCAAGGTCGGCTACCGACACGCCGTATGTCGCGGCGTCGTTCTGATAGGAGGTGTATGCCTCCTGAATCTGCGCGAGGCGGTTTCGCAGGGATGCCTTCTCCTCGCGCGAGATCACGCCGTCGGAGGACATCTGCCGCAGCCGCACCTGACTGTCGTCCACTAACTGCCAGTCTGCGGCCGACGCGGTCTCCTGCTGCCCCTTGTCGGCATTGGATATATAGACGGTCGTTTCGAGCGTTGCCCCGGACCCGGACGAGCGGAACCATACGTCGTTCACCGAGTAGGGCACGGCGGGCGTCGTCGCCCCGAAGAATATCCGCGCCTTCGTCCCGGCCAGTCCGAGGGCCTCGCGTGCCGTGGCGATGGCTGCGGCGCCTCCGCTGTCGGCGATGCGCACCCATTGGTAGGCGTTGTTCTCGAAGGCGAACTTGTAGCGCTCGTAGGCCGCCTGGCCATCGACCGTGGTCTTGCGGTCGTAGTAGTCTCCGATATGCCGTTTGCGCTCGGTGTCCGAGGTCCATTGGTTCGCCGGGTAGTTCGAGAGCGTCGGAACCTCTTCGCCGCCCCACGAGACGATCGACCCGTCGATCTGGGCTTGCAGGTCGGGAAGGATCGTCTCATTGATGTTGTTCACGACCCCCTGCAACTCCTGCGAGAGCTGCAAGGCTCCCTGCGAGGCGGTGTTCACGGCCGTGAGCATGTATTTGTTCGCCTCCTCCAAGCGTGTCCCGAAAGTCCCGTATGCGTTGTTGAATAGGGTGTACTTCGCATCCACGTCGGCCTGCTCCCCGGGGGATGCGATGCCGTCGTCGGCCGCCGTGGCGATCGCGGCGAGCAGATCGGCTGCGGCGGTGTCGAAGGCGCTCTTCGCAGCCTGCAAGTTCGACTTCGCCGTGCCGCCCAGCAGCGGGTTGCCGTATATCTCCGCATAGGCGGCATCCGCAGCCTTCCGGGTCTCGTTCACCGAGTTCGTGTACTTCCCGATGGCGGCCGCCTCGGCGCGGTCCACGACACCGTCGGCGAATGCCTCGTCGGTGAAGTTCTTGAGCGAATCGACCCCTGCGGCGGCATTGTCTGCGGCCTGCTGTGCGGCGTCTATGGCTGCTTCCTGATCGGCGATGGATGGCGACCACGACAATGCGGGCTTGTTTCCGCGGACGAGCATGATCTCATCGAATCGGACGATGTTTCCGGATGTGGCGCCCGTCGGCCCCGCATAAATCAGCAGGAGCGCTTTTTGTGCGACAATATCCGCGTGTACGGAGAATACGGCGTTACGATTGTCCGCGGTGAGTTCGGCGCTGTTCGTCAGCCATGTATTCTTATCCTCATTGGTGATTACCACGTCGAATCCTGCGGGTGTTCCGGTAAGAACCTCGATGTTTCCGACAGACAAGGCGAGCTGCTCCCCGGCCCGCACACCCCCGTTTATGGGGAAACTTCTGTGTGTGTAGTTTGCCCCGTCCGGTGCCGTAATCGTTATACTTTTCGAATCGTCGATAAGGTTCACGGCGGAAAACTGAATATTCCCGACCTCCTTCTTCGCCTCCTCGGCCTCCTTCCGGGCGTCGTCGATCTGCTGTTGCTGGGCCTTGAACTCGGAGAGGTTGCCCAGCCCGGACGAATCGGCCCCGAACGTGACGTCGGCCTTGATGCGCAGCCTGCGGCGCTCCTCGCCCTCCTTCTTCTGGTAGGTGATCCAGGAGGCATTCGGGTCGGCGAGGTCGCGGTCGCCGAAGAACATGTCTCCGTAGGCATACATGTACGCTTCGCCCGTCTGGGGATTCACGCCCATGCCGACGTAGTTCTTCTCCGAGAGCGAATAGGCGTCGATATGGGCATACACCTCGACCGATCCGCCGTCGAGCGGGTTGATGACGATGGCCGACTGACGCGTTATGTCGCTGCGGTTGCCGAACTGCGCGATCTCGTCGCCCGCTTCGGGAGAGGCGGATCCGTCCGCGTCGCTCTTCGACAGCTCGACGTAATCCTCCCCGACGGCCGTGACGAGCCGCCAGTAGTATTTTATGATCGTGTGCTGCGTGGGATCGTATCGCTGGCACCGCACCTGGTCGCCGGTCGTGAGACCGCTGTAGCGCCGCCCCTCCCTGTTGTCGTAGTAGCAGCGGAATGCCGTTTCCAGCTCCTCGACGCGCGTGATCTCGCAGCCGCCGTTGGAGAAGACCGTGGCGCCGACGCGGAACGTCACCTGATTGATGACCGCCTCGTTGAAGATGGCTTCCTTGCGGATTTTCAGGATGTCCGCCTCCAGCACGGCATTGCCGTTCCCGTCGCGGTAGGCGCCGAATCCCGACCCGGAGAAATCCCCCTGACGGAAGTCTTTGGAGACAACCGAACCGCCTATCGTGATGTCTTTGTCGAACGTTGTGCTTCCGAGGACCGTCCCGCCTTTCCGTTTGTTCAAAAAGAGCGTTTCGGCGGCTAACGCCGAATAGGCGTTGTAATCCGTCGGAAGGGTGGTGTCGTATTTGGACCGGATCAGATAGATGCCGACCCCGTTCACCACTCCGATACGCTCGGCATAAGCCGATTCTTCGATGTCCTTCTCGATGGCGGCCAACCGGGAGTAGGAGGTGTTGTCGCCGACGGTATATGTGGCTATATACTCGTTGTAGAGTTTCTTTTCGAATCCCTGAATGCGTGATTGCCGGCCGCTCGCTCCGAAACGGGGGTCTTGCAGCAGCACCTTTTGCCCCGGATCGTAATTCTTGTCGTGTCGCTGGCAGTACACGGGGTTCGTGGGACAGTCGTACACGTCCGTGTCGCTGCTGTTCTTGACCGCCCAGGCTTTGCCTGCTTTCAGCAGTTCCTGCTCGGCCTCCTTGATGCGTTCGTCGGGAAGTTTGACCCCGGTCAGCACGAAGGTGTCCCCGACGTCTATATCGAGGCTGTCGTTCGGGATAATCAGTTCCTCGCCGTCGCCGGCATCCTCGATGTCTGCGACGATCTCGAATTTGCGGTCGAACGGGTTTTGTTCGGGGTCCCAGGCATCCGGGTCCTGGAATTCGCTGCCGAGCTGGATATCGAAGGTCCTGCCGCTCAGCGGGCCGCTGGTGATGACCGCTTGCAATGTCTCGCCTTCGATTAAATCCGTCGGGACGAACGGTGCGTCCTTCGCATAGATGATGCGCGCCTTGTATTTCGTTCCGTTGCTGGTTTGCCGGTCCTGCGAGCGGTCCACGGAGGTCACCGTATCCGTATTTTTGGGATATATGTCCTCGAAGTAAGCGACTTGTTCCACGACGTCCGCGGGTTTCAGATTCTCCCGGGCGTCGATGTATTCCTGCCCGTTCGGGAGGCGCAGCCGCACCTCGGAGACGTGATTGGTCGTTCCGCCCTGCGGAGCCTGTCCGTAATCGGCCGTGAGGTTACGGGTGGACCCGAAGACGAAGAATCGGGTTCCGTAATTGGCATCGTCGCCTTTCTTGGCCGGAATCGACGTCACGACGTCGCCCCGCTTGAATACTTCGGGCGTGCCGAACTCCAGCTTCCCGAAGTAAATCCATACCTCAGCGCCGTTCTCCACGGTCCACCACTCGACGTCGAACGTCTCGGCAATGGTGTTGATGGCATCCCAGCAGGAATCTCGGTCGAAGGAGACGAGTTTCGTCACTTCGGCGAACTCTTCCGGTACGGCAGCTACTTTCCAGTTTTTGCCGCCCAGAAACGCATTCATGTTGTCGGCGATCAGATTGCCGAAGGATGCGAGGTCGGTCGTGTCGTGAAACGTCGTTTCGGGATTCTGTCCCTGCAACCATTTGCATTTGCGGCGCTTCATGTGGTTCTGCTGCGCCCAGAATTGAAGCGAATATTTGTAACCTCCGGTCGTGTCGTCGAACTCGGGCCGCACATTGGACATGATCTCGAATTTCCGCCCTTTGTACATGACATAGGAGCCGCGGGGAAAATCTGCGGGTTCGAGAAGATTGAAGGGCAACCCGATATAGTAGTCGCCCATGAGGACATATCTGATAACGGCGTCCGTTGTGACCGGAGCGTCGAGAATTACTTCGCCGGAGGTGTCGTATATCGTCATTTCGTCGGAATCTGCGACCTGTATCTTCACAGGCACGAGACAAAGGTGGCGATGCCCGGCACATTATGCAAGATTTCGGGCGATAAAAATAAACCCCGCCATCACAAAGGCGGGGTTTTGGTGAAATTCATGGTGGATTAGCCGTTTTTCTTGAATCCAATGGGTTCTCGCGGTTTCTTGACTTCGGGGATTCTGACCGACAACGCAGCTATGGCCTCGTATATATTGTCGAGCTCCTTACGCATATCCTCCGACAAATCGTTTACTGCCTCGGCGTTGTCTTCATCGGCTCGCTCCAACAACGCCAACCGGGCCCGTATTTCGGATAGCTCCGCCGTTACGGTTGTCGTGGTCGTGATATAATTCCGCATTGCCACGAAAGTCCGCATAATGGCGATATTTGCTTGTATGGCCGTTCTGCTACGTAAAACACTCGAAAGCATGGCCACCCCTTGTTCGGTAAAGGCAAACGGCATATAACGTCGGCCGCCTCTTTCGTTTGAGATCACAATTTGTGATGTCAAACTGGTTTTGAGGTAGTTATATTCGGGTTCGGTGATTTCAAACATAAAATCTTCAGGAAACCTTTCGATATTGCGCCTTACGGCTTGTTTTAGCGCTCGGGTCTCACTTGGTAGAGTTCTGCCAGATCGAAGTCCAGCATCACCCGCTGACCCCGTATCTCGTAAATCTTGCTTTGGATGGGTTGTTGTAATTCCATAGATACAAATGTAGCATTAAAATCGTAAATAAATAATAATTTATTTATGCGCTACATCCGATACCGATTTTAGGAAAGGCCGGAGGATGATCTTGGCTTTCTTTATTCCCGGGCCGTTCGGTCTGCTGGATCGGGCTCGTTGAATTTGACGGTGAGTTTCGAGGTTCTGCGGCTGCGATCCAGCATGTAGTTGCCCGAACTTCCGCCATAGGTCAGGCGATACACTTCAGGGCCTAACTCGGGCACGGATATGACGACCGCTCCTTTTTGCAGCAGGGCGACAAAATTCTTATACTTGGCGAGATGATCCGATGCCGTGTCGCCGAATATCGTAAATGTCAGCGTCAAATCCCGGGGCGCCAATTTGGGCGTTTCGGGATATATGATCTCTTTTCCGTTTTTGGAGGGATCGTTGTTTTCGACAAAATCCTTCAGAGAGGCAGGAGCAAGGAGGCTTCCCAAAAAATCATCGCTCATGGCAACTCCCATTCCATAGGCATTCTCTCCGTTTATCAATAAATCGCCAGTCATTTTTTATCGTTTAAAGCTTGTGCCAAATATAATTCGGCCGTATCTATCACATCGTATCCTTTCGAACTTACGAAGGAGGCGTAGAACATTCCGTCGCCGAATATAATGCCGGTCCCCGCTTTACTCTCCTCGTTCAGTAGTTTGTTCGTCGCTTCGGCGGCTCGCGGGTCGGGATGGTTCCGGTCGGCTATAAACCGTTTTTTCTCTTTGCCGTTGTATGTCACGACATAGCCTAATCCGGAACGGAGATTCCATGTGTGATTGAGGTAGTCCCGCTTGTTTGTTAGCAAACGGGATGCTTTTTGCCGTATGAGCGCTTCGTGCGCCTTCTCGTCGAGGAATCCTACGACTTCGGGCTCTATACCCCCGATGAACTTATCCAGATCGGCTATGTCTTTCTCGATCTTCATATAGCACAAAGTACGCTATTATCGTTACATTGAGCAAAATTTGTAATTATTCTTCGTGTTACAAATCCATCGTTTTCCGCTTTATTGCCGTTATATCCTCTTTTATATCCGTCAAGGTCCGGTTGATAGCCCGGGTCGAGGCGTTTATTTCTGCGACCTCTATATAGGTTCTGACGGCGTATTGGAGCAGTTCGTTGTTGATCTGTACGTTTTGCACGACTGCCACCTGAATGGTCGCCACGGAGGATATGAGCGATATGATGGATATGGTTTCATCCATGACATACGCACGGATGTCGCTCAGTTTCCCTTGTATGTCCGTGAGCCGTCCGTTTTGTTCCGCCACCTCGTCCTGCGAGGCGACTTGATAGCCGCGCGCCGTTCCCGATTGGGTGGGCGCATTCTCTTCCGACCATTCGATCCCTTTTTCTTCGGCGGCTTGTTTCAAGCGTTCCCACAATTCCTTGCCGACTTTTTGCTGGGCCAGTACGTCGTCGAGCAAATCCTCCGTAACTCCTGCAATGGCATCATATCTGTCTTCTTCCGAAAGATCGGTATTTTCGTTTATCTCTTCGATTTTCCGTTGCGCTTTCTCTATTGCCGGACCGATCGTCGCGGAATAGAGCATATCCTTCGCAAGCTGTTTCAGTACGTCGCCTGCGGCATCTCCGAAGGCCTCCGCTGCGTCGGTCCCCGTCTCGAAGGAGGAGATCAGCGCATCGGTAAGGGTATCGCCGAGATTCTGAAATATCCCCGAAAGATAATCGTTCACGGCTTCTACGGCCTGCTGGTAGGTTTCCCAGTTTTCCGTCATCTCTTTGAGCATGGCCTGATTTTCCTTGCTCAAATGCTGAAAATTCTTGTCGTTGCTGTCCACGAACTCTTTCAGGGCTTCCATGTTCAGCTCGTTCCCTTCGAAAAGTTCGGGGAGCAGGTCCTTCAGCGATTTGTATCTGGCAGACCGGAACCAAGTGCTGTGCCGGGTTTGTACCTGCATATTGGCGACGGAATCGGCCGCATCCTTCCATTCTTTGTCTATTTTGTTGAGATTGGCAAGTCCGGTGTTTCCCGTCCCGAGTTCCACGAATACCTCTTTCCCTCTGTTTTTGACCTCCTCGAGCGTTCCGTTGTATTTGTCGAGGGCGTCGTTCATGGCTTCGAGGTTGCTCAGATAGTTTCCCCATTCGTTCGTACCGAATATCATGGAGAAAGCATCCGAGTTGATCCGCGCGCGTTCGTTCATGATGCGCAGCTCTTCGTTGAACTCCTTCGCCAGACGCAGGTTGCGTTCCATCGAGGTTTCGCCCTGTCCGAAAAGTCCCACTATCGACGATATGAGACCGATCCCGGCGGATACGCTACCCATGATATTCCCAAAAGATGCGCCCTGTTCCCCGATTTTGTTCACGCTATTGGCGAATTGAGCCGCATTGGTGGATACGTTAATCAGGGTATTCAGCGCCTCGGCCAGCCCTTCATCGAAATCGCGGATATTCTCTACCGCAGACCTCGCACCCGATGCGATCGCCTCGAAAGCGGTTGCGGCATTCGACCAATTCCCGTCATTGACGGATTTTCCCGCATCTTTGGAGGCGCTTTTCAGCTTTTTGAGCTCTGCGTCGAGTTTGACGATTTCACCGCGCAGTTTTGTCCCTTCCTCGGAATCCGACACGGACAAGTCGTCGTATGCCTTGCGTGCGGCCTCTAACTTTTTCTGCGTCTCGGATATGAGCTCCTCGAGGGCTTTTACCGTCAGCGAAGATAGTTCCTGCGCCCAAGTCGAGCCTTCCACCTCCAATTCGGCGAGCGTTCGCTGCTTTTCGGCTTCCAGCACTTTCCGCTCTCCCTCCGTGCCGGCTTCGGCGATTTTACGGTCGTATTCGTCCTTCGTAGCCTGCAACCGCTCGCGGAAGTTGCCGTATTGTATCATGTATTCGTTCCACGACTGCCGTTCCGAAGCGAACAGATTGTCGATGTCTATATGGGGTAATGTCGCTTCTCCGAATTCTTTGTTCCGTTGCGATTCATTGGCGTTGCGAACGGCGGCGAGTTGGTCCGCCTGTTTCCGGGTCAATTCGCCTTGCAGCTTTATGATCTGCTGCTCGGCATTGTTGATGGCTTCGGCCCGACGTTGATAATCGAGGTTTATCTGTGCGACCTTTTTGGCCGTCCCCTCCTGCATCGAATCTATTTCGGCTTGCAGGGCATCGTCACGCAGCTTTTGAAGGGCCTTTTCAAGGTCATTCAAAGTCTTTTCCTGTTCCGAAGCTGCTTTTTGGGCGTCTTGTTCAGCTTTGCGGCGGGCTTCTTCAGCTTCGGCATTGTTCTCTTCCCAAGTGGACGAAGTGTAGAGTTTTTCGGCCGCAGTTCCTAATCGTTTTTTGATCTCTTCGTTCTGCCGGAAAAATCTTGCAATATTTCCATTGAAGTCTTTTTCAATCCGCTCAATTAGATCATCGCCACCTTTAAAGGTTTTAATTTCTTTAAAAAGGCGATCTTTTATTTCCTGCATTGCCTTATTTGCTTCTTTGAATTGAGCCTCGGCATCCATTGCAGCTTTTTTAGCTTCTTCATTATTAATGTCACTTTGATGATAAGCCTCCCGTTTTTCGGACATTACCTGATATGCTTCTGCATATTTTTTAAAGGCTTCTGCATAATCTTTATAAGATGTTGCCTGCTGTATAAGAGACTCGTCGCTAAATATTCCCGTGAGTTGATTTTGGGCTGCTTGCGCCTTTGCTACTTCAATAATTGCATCCCGCAAGCTCTCATAAGCTCCGACCGCATTTCCGACCATGACCTGCTCCGCGGACATATTCCCGAAATAAGCGGGGTAGATGTCTTGCAACTTCTTAACGGCTTCGGCCCGTTCCCGATATGGTTTCGACAGATCGGTTGCTGCCTTATATAGCAGATTGAGTTTTGTAATCTCGCTTTGTGCGGCGATACTTCCTTCCGCCATCGTTGCGTGAAACTGCTCGGTGACAACTCTTGCCGCATCCACGGCTTTTTCCCCTTTGAACAGCGAGCCGACCCATTCGGCGATTTCCTTGCCGTAGAGCGTCAAAACGGTGATGCCGGCAACGAGGGCTGTCTGCCACGATATAATAGACGATAGCACCTGTTTCCAAACGGGCGTGAACGACTGTCCGGCATTTTTGAGCTCCTGCACCCGCTGTTTTGTCAAAGCGAGTTGATCGGCCAAAATAGGCAAGTTATTCGATATGGCAAGAAAAAACGTCTGCGGGCTTACGGCCAGCGACGGCAGTTCCCGTGCGACCTGCTGGATCGAGAACGACAATCCGTTCCAACTCGAGGCATAGTTGCCGACATTACGCTGATGATTGCCGATAGAAGCGTCCAACTGCTTGATCTTCGTGTCGAGGGTCTGAATGTTTTTGAGCAGGTTTTGTCCGAATGCACTTCCCCGTTCTCCTTCACCGAGCGATCTGTAAACAGTTCGCATCCGGGCAAGAGATTGAGACATTCCATCCATTGAACCAATGGCTGCACGTTCAAATTTAATTTGATTGGCCAGCTCGCTTCGGTGTTCAGAAATAGCGACCTTATTTCTTTGAAGATCCAAAGTGTACTTTGTTCTCAATACATGTTGTCTTTCGGATAGCCGTATTCCATCCTGTTCTGCTTTATTTATATTTTCTATGGCTTTTTTCAGTTTGACATTTTCAGATTCGAGAATCTTCAAGCGACGTATGTTTCCCTCTTGAGCTTCTGCTACAAGACCCAATTCTTCCAATAAATCATACCACGCCTCGGTTTCCGCATTGACGGCCTGCACCCCTGCGGCGGAGCCGGCCGACGATGGGGCGGCGGGCGATGCGGCGGTCGGTTGCGAGACCGTTTTCGCCGCCTCGTTCTGCATCTGTGCGATCCGCTTCATGGTCTGCTCGACGCGGGCCTCCATTTCGGCGATTTTACGGTTTATGACGTCGAACTCCTTCGTCCCCGAAGGAATGTCGGCCAAGACCTCTTTCAACCGTTTGAGCGAGGCGATAAAGCTGTTGAGCTTATCGGTCTCGGCATTTATTTTGAATGATAGTGCGCTCATCTTCTTTTCCTCCCTCTTCTTGCGGCCATTTCCTTGCCGCTGCCTTTGACTATTTTCTGTTCATCGCCCACGAGAGACCGCACCTTATCGGTCATCATGAGTAACATGGTGGGGTAGTTGATCTCCTCGAATGCTTCCCGGTAGGAGATGTTCAGGTGTTCCATCATCGTGGCCATGATGCCGGCGATCGTGTTGTTGCCGACGGTTTCCGTGATGGCCTTTTTGCGTGTCTTGTCGATCTTTACCGCGCTCAGCAGGTCGCTGCCCGTAATGATGCCGGCTATCGTTTCGGATGCTTCCCGGATTTGCGGATAGTCGGCGTAACGGTTGGCATACCAAAGGAACAGGCGTTGCTTCCATCGTTGCCGAAACAGCAGTTTCGATACCGCCTCCAGCGAGTATTGCTGCCGGCCGTCTATGGACAGATCGGTCCGTTCCTTCGAGAACGCCCGGGCGAGGTCCTTGATGCGGGGCTGGTAAACCCGAAAGTTGAACCGCCCGATACGGATTGTTGCATAGTGCCTGTTGAGCAATGATGCCGCAACGATATTGGCGGATTTACTCATGGTCTTTCGAGATGGACGCAGACAGTTGTTCCATGACCGCGCCGATGCCTGCCATATCCTCCAGCGGAATCATCCGCAGGGTCTTGTTATAGGCATCGAACAGTTCGGGCAATGTCGCCCTCTTGGAGAATCTGCGCCTCAGATATAGGCAGCGCAGTTCGCTGAATAGGTTTCTGCTCCCTGAAATGCCCAAAGCGACGCTTTTGCACATTGCGGCGAGGCATCCTATGCTCTCGTCCGGTTCTTTTTCGACGTCCCGTGCCTGCATGATGCGGATAGCGGTCCGCGGGGACATTCTGTATATGCCGTATCCTCTTCCGGCGATGCGGAAACTGATGAAATCCATGTGTCGAATGGTTAAAGCAAAGGGGCGAAGGGCTTACGCCTCCCGCCCCTTTGCCGATGTGATGATGTGTGCCTATTTGCCCGGTGCGCTCATTACCGATGCGCCATCCGTTACCTCCGAAGCGTCGAACCAGTATTCGGACGATACTTTATCATTGTCCGGCTCCAGCGCCGTGGCGACGACGTTGATAGCGACGGCTCCGTCCGTTTCGGCATTCCGCGCCACGATCGAGGCTTTCGGGAATACGCAGTATTGATCGTCTTCCGTGAGTGCGATCATGCACTTCTCGATGTCCGTAACGCCGCGGGCCCGTTTCCACGTCGTCTCCGTCCCGGTTCCGCCCATGAATGCGGCCTTCGTCTCGTAGTCGTACTGCCCGATGGCGAAGTTCATGGTTACTTCTCCCATCTCTTTCGACTGGCGATATACGCCGTCGGTCAGTTGATTTTTGTATTGCGTCGTGGAAGGCTCGGCTTCGTCGAGGCTCCACGTGTCCTGATGGACATTCGGGACCTTCTTGGTGGTAGGGTCTTTGAGGATGGAGCCCAACATCGTCCCCGTCAGGTCTCCTGTGACCTTCGCCGGATCGGCGTACCAGATATTCTTTATACCTGTTGCTGTGATTGCCATGTTTTCAGTCTTTTTTTACGTTTAACACTCTGAACAGGACCCGAACATAGACGTAATGGCACCCGAGGTCTTTATCCTCTTCGCAGCCGATATTCTCATATCGGTAGCGATATGCCGATCCGTCCCGTGTCCCATAGGTCCACTCTTTGAATTTGGCCTTCGCGGCCCTTTCGAGATCATCCAACCGTTGCAGATTCGCGTCTCCTTTGACATCCGGCACGCACAGATTCACCGATACGTAACAGTTTTCCCAATAGGTGCCGGGCGACTGCTCGGATGGTGTCACTACTACAATGCGCTCGCTTTTTATCCGGCCTTCCGGTGCGGCCCAGGAGGTGAAAATCCCCTTGATGCCGAAATCCGAGCAGTCCCGGACCAGAATGTTGCGTGCGTCTCCGGTGGTTATCATGTCGTTGTTGCCTTAGAGCCAAAGTTTGGTGTACTCGTAGCGTTGTCCGCTTTTGAAGTAACCTTGTACGGGATACGATACCGAATCTTCCAGCGTGGAGCCGACAGGAGTGTCGGGGCGGCGGTCGAATATGTTTCTGCCGTGCCGGTCGAGAATCCGCACCTCTTCGTTTTCTTCGATGGGGCGGACATTCGCCGGCATGATCACCTCGTAGGTGTATTCGATCGCTTTCCCGTTCGGTGATTCGATGAACCGGGCCTTTCCGTCGTAACGGGTATTGCATCGGCTCACCGTCTGCCATTCTTCCGTGGCAGAGTTCCAGCGTTGAAGCGTATAGGGAAATCGTATCATAAGAATCTGACTGTCGGTTGCGGATTGAACTCGTCGGCAATATCGGTCAGGCCGTTATCCTTTGCGAGGGCGTGGATGCGGCGGCGCAGTTCTTCGGCATTGTAGCCGAGAGAATATCCTTCGTTGCCTTCGGACGTCAGAACGACAAGCTGCTTCAGGATGTCGATGGCCGCTTTCGCCACCGATACCTTGTTACCCGGCGCGTACTCTTCGTCCGCCGGCAGCTCCGCGTCCATGCAGGCTACTGCAATCAGGTCGTCGCCCACGTCATAGGGATAGAGCCGTGCCGATATTGCTTCCGAATTGGTCATCGCAGGTCCGTTTAGGCGTTACCGTCGTTCCACGAGGTATTCTCCGTGTTGAGGTAGTACAGCGACTGCCGGTTGATGAGTGCCGGCATGATGTACGCTTCGGCCAGAGTGACCTCGAGCATCGGGTTCAGCTCCGAATAGCGCGTGATCTTCACGTTCTCGCGGTATGCTTGCAGGGCATCGGTGTCCGAAACCTGCGGGACGTCGCTCCACCAGGTCCAGCCGAGCTGCGGTGTCGGCGACAGCACGGCGACATGCTCCGCCCACGGCTTGTAGGTCGTCTGGCTGCCGTCGCGTGCCTCCTGCTTGACGTAGGAATCGATCACGATGATCTGCGGATATCCTTTCGAACGCATGTAGGTATTCACGAGGTCGATCGTGAGCGTGTCGCTGCTTGCCAGGCCCGTCGCGGTGAGCACGACGGGCGAAACCCGCTTGACGGTCTTTTCGCTCATCAGCAGTTTGTCGAAAGCCGCCTGTTCCATGATAGCGTACATGGGCCGGCTGAAGCCCTCTTTCTGGATGGCTCTCTGCCCGGCGATGATGTCGCCGAGCGGATCGCTGCCGGAGGATGCGCTCCACTTGTTTTTCACGCCGGTTTTGTGTGCCGAAGGGATGTTGAAGTTGAGCATTTCCTGCGTTACCACGTCGTTGTTGTTCTCGGTTTTGAGTACGATTTCGGCCTTCGATCCGACTTGGAGGGCCAGGTCTTCGGCGCGATAGTTCACGCCGTTGTAGCAGAACTCCACGTCTTCATAGACCATATCCACGAGCTGGAGCGCCACATTGGGGTTGCCGCTCGACTGCGCATAACTGCGGAGGATTTGGTATTCCTTGATCTGCTTTTCGTCCTTTGCCCGTGAAATTGCGACTTTCGCAACCTGGCCGCTCCATGCGCCGATGGTCTTGCGTATTTTCTGCGGCGCCTTCGCGTTGAACGCGACCACGTCTGCACTCACGGGGATTCCGTCGTTCCCTTCCAAGGACTTGATGTCGAGTGTCGGGGTGTAACGCAGGGGGAACAGCGTCGGCCATGCCAGACCGGCCCCCGGCATGTACGAGTTCAGTTCGGCCTGCATATCGACCTGCGAAAGGTCGAAAAGGGGTTTTCTCATGTCTGCCATGGCTAAACGAGATTAATGGATTTGAGACTTGCGAGAATTTCGGGGGCGATGTTGGTCGTCACGGCCCGGACGCTCGCACCGTTTACGAGGCGCACGAAGTTGTTTACCGTGCCGCCTTCGAGCTTGTCGCCCGTCAGATAGGCCGGTGCGTAGACAGCCTCCGCGCCCGATGCCTTTGCCGCTTTCGCCTGATAGCCCTTCGTGCCCACGGTGACGGTCGCGCCGAATGCTGCGGTCGTAAGCACGTCTTTCGAGGCATCCGAGCTGTTGATCGCGGAGATGGCGACGGCCTTTCCGCCGAAAGCTATGAATTCGCCCTGTTTGAATCCGGAGCCTTTCGCGATTTCGATAGTCGTGTCCTCGGCTCCGATGGCCTTCACGAGCGTCGCGCCCTTGATCGGCTTGTAGATGTTTCCGGTTGCCAATCCGACGACGGACCCGGCCGGCAGGTCGCCTTCGAGGTCCGTTACATCGACTGTGCCGCCGCCTTCCTTCTCGGAAAATACCACCTCGAACACCACCTTGTCGGGTTCGGGTGCATCATAAAATTTGTTTTGCAAACTCATGTCGATTGTTTTTTTGATTTATAGACCTTTGATCGCCGATGTCTTGTAACCCTCGGCGGCCTTCTTGCGATCCAGTCGGGCCGCCATCGCCGCAGACGTCTTGTCTCCGCTTTCTCCGCCTCCGAAAAGGGGCGGGGCCGATCCTACGCCGCTTTTGACGAACATTTTGGCTGCTTTAGAAAGCACCTGATCCACATCATCGTCGGGGTTGATCCTGATGATGGAGAGCATGTCGTCGTCGAGCCCCAGCGCGCGGGCCTTTTCACGGATTGCCGCAGCTCGTTGCGCCTGCGTCTGCGCCGCTTCGAATCCCTCGATCTTCTCCGTGTAGGGCTTCATGGCAGTCTGGATAAAGGATTTCATCCGCTCCTCGAATGCCTCGGGATCGAAAGTCCGGGGATTGCTCTTGCCTCCGGGTTCGGGTTGCTGCTCTCCGCCCCCGGGCGCAGGGACTACGGGTTTTCCGTCTTTTAGGTTATGCCGCCTCTCGTAGTTGCGTACTGCGGTCTGCGAAGCATCCCCTGCACGGTAGTCGCCGTAGCTTTGTAACACGTCCGGAAACCCGATCCCCTCCGCAATGGCAGGTAATTGAGCTTCGTCCGTCACGTTCTCGGCCTTCTTCGTAGCGATCCGGTCGAGGATTGCATCGTCAACCCCAACGAATTTGGTTTTGAGCAATGCCAGGAGTTTTTCTTTCATGTTCTTTCGTTCTATATGGTTTGGGATAAGTCCTCCTATCCGCATTAAAAAAGGTCTGCCGGCTGATGCCAACAGACCTACCTAACCTGACAATTACATGGAAGTAGTTTCGTTCTATGTCTGTTGGCCTATATCTTCATAGGCTCTGCGACAAAAATCTGCATGTTCGGCACATTGTGCAAATTTTTTTGCGGAAAAATTCAATAAAAGCCGGAGAATTTATCCATGCCGGTGGAATATGGGCTATTGTGTTCTGTTCGTTCGACTATCCTTCGGGATAAATCCCCGGATTGGGCTCCTGGTTGTTTAATTGGTTTGATTGAGCCTTTTCCGATTTCAGCCGCTCCATTTCGGTTTTCGGGTCTTTGATCCGCGGATTCTGATAGACTGCGGTCTCCTGGCTCATCGTTCCGGCGTCGATGGACTTCCGGATGATGTCGAGCGTATCGGAAACATTGTCGGGCATAGGTGTCGAGAATTGATAGCCGATTTTTAATGCCTCGAGCTGCCCGTTCAGCTTCAATTCGGGATGAAGCACGCCGACAATGGCTTTCACGACGTTGATTTCCCGGTCGATCAGCGTTCCGTAGTAGTCCTGGTAGTTCTTGGCCTTCAGCTCAGGGAAGAAGAACATGTATTCCCAGCTGACGCCGCTCGGAATCTTCATCTCCTTGATGACGTCCGATGCGGGGTTTACGGAATAGGTCATGCCGTAGATGAACGAATCGAGCGTGTCGCATTCGCGTTTGCGGTTCTCGGGGGCAGAATCGTATGTCAGATAGTAGACTTTGCCTCCGTTCTGTGTCTGGATGATTTGTGCCGGATCGTCCGGATTGAGAGAACCTGCCACTATTCCTTCGCCGACCACTTTCGGATTGGCGAAATAGTCGTTCATGTCGGCATCGTTGCATTGTATCGCTTCGCGTCGTTCGATCAAAGCCTGCACGTCCGCCCACTCCCGCTCCTGCATGTAGAGAAGGACCGGGATTTTCCCGATGAAATTCTTTTCCGGGACAACTTCCCACCCGACGGCACGCCGTGTGCAGCGGAAGATCGTTTCCGCGGTATAGATGTCGCAATGAATCTCGTCGTTCCCCTCGTCGTCCTGTATGGTGAATTGGCGGACAAAGAGCATCAGCCGCCCGAAATCGTCGAATTTATAGTAGATGTCGTCCCCGAGCGATTTTGCGAGGACCTTCACCATCACCTGAAGCTCGCCTTCGGGCGAGAGATAGAGATGGTACAGTTTGGCGCACAATGTTTCGGATCCGGCTTTGGTCTTGCATTCCCGCATGTTTGAATCGAAGCGCGTCGTTTTGAGAATCTCCAGGAATCGTTCGTAGGCTTCGGCGGCTTTGCTCGTTCGGATGGTCTCTCCGTCGGGTCCGGAGGTCTCTACTACGTCCGAAAGATCGGAAAACTGTACGGGCGAGCCGAACAGGAAGGCTGTGGCTTGCATGTTGATGACCTTCTGAAACGGGATGGGTAGTTTGGCCGTGATGATGTCCGGCTTGCCTTTCTGGTGACGATCCGGACGTTTCGTCACATCGTGTTTTGTCGGGTCGTATTCTTTGAGGGCTTGCGCGATTTGCCCGTCGTGTGTCGTCATTTTGCCCAGCAACCGGGACACGTCGCCGTTCCGTATGAGATCGACGAGCTTCTGTTTGCGGCCCAGCGCTGCGTTGAGTTGATTGGTGAGGGCTTGTGTGATTTGTCTGATCGTTGCCATATTATAATCCTAAGTCTTCTTTCGAAAGAGGGCGTATTTGATTGTAGTCGAACCATACACGCATCAGCAGCGCGTCCCTCCAGTCGGGGGAGCGTCCGATGTCCTGCTTGATCTCGTCTTTGGGCTTCAGGAACAGTTTGCGGTCGTTGTCCACGTTCCAGGTCTGAAGCTGTTCCAATTCCTCGGTGATTTCGTCTTTCTGATCCTCGGACAATTCGCAATCGAAGGATATGGCGAAGGAGTTGATCTTGTCGGCCAGCTTGTATCCGCATTGCGTCTGGAGGTTCGAGAAATTCTCTCCGTTGAGACATTGCGAGTTATTGACGAATCCGCCGATCCGGCACATATCGACCACTCCGCCGCCCACTCCGTCTTCGTCGGCGATGATCCGATAGCGGGGGATGCGGTGTTTGGCGGCCAATGATTCGATGCAGGCAGCGATTTCCGTAGTGGCGCTTCGGTCGAACGACACCTGTTCGATGATCGCCCAGCCGTCCCACACGAGGATTCGCGCCCGGTCGGAACCGAAGCGGGCAATATCCGCCGTGATGTATTTGATGCCGGTGCGGGCATGGATTTTCGGATAGAATATCTCGCGGATGTCGTCATGCGAGCATAGGGCATTCGGATTGTCGTCGTAATCCCAGTTTCCCTTCAGCAACCGTTCTTTCTTGACCTTATCGGTCGTGGATTTCAGCGCTTCGATATAATCCTTTTCGATGAACGGGTTGTCCTGGACGAGTGCGGCGAGGTATATTCGGTAGGGCGGGAGCGTCCCGGCCTTCGCCGGTTTGTAGAATGTCGAGTGCATCCAGTTCTTCTTCGGGTTACACGAGATGAACAGTTTGCGCAGGATTCCGTATTTGTCGTTCAGGTGACGCCCGATGCGGGTTTTGAGCGTGTCGTAGGCTCCGAAGTTCACTTCGCCGCCCTCCTCGATCCATCCTCCGGTGTATTCCACCGAACCGTAGCGTTCATAGAGGGGATCGGACGGAAGATAACGCAGATCGAGCAGGTCGATGCGGCTGCCGTTGGTAAACTGAATGTAGTGATCCTGCCCGTTGTATTTGAAATCCAGGTCACGCACGATGCCGTATTGTGCGCAGACCTTGAAAAAGGTGATAAGCGTCGATTCCCGCAGGCGTTTCAACTCTTCGCGGCCGATGAACCATTTCGTCCCCGGGTGGCACAGCGACATGAATGCCAGCCATGTGCAGCCGGTCCACGATTTCGCACCTCCGGCGGCTCCGCCGTATAGGAATTCCGTGTGGGTGTCGTCGGTAAGAATGCGCAGGGCCTCCTCCTGCTTGGCATGATGCCCGTGTTCCGACCGGGTGATGAAGCCGAAGATTCCCCGCCGGAACATTTCGCATTCGATCTGAACACGATCCGCGATAAGTTTATTTATCGGATTTGCCATGGATCGCTTTACGGATTAATGCGTGGGCTGCGAGTAGGTCGGCATCGGATAATCCGGAATAGTCTACGGAGGTGTTGATCTCAATAGGGCGGCCGTCCTTTCCCGTGTGTTCCGTTTTATCCGGTGCATTGTATCCGAGCATGCGGTTGATGGTTTCGATAGCTTTGCTTTTGTCCATCAGCTCCACGACTGGACTTCCCGATCGGTCAATCTTTATAGACTGAATCAAGCGTCGCTTCTTAGGAGGAAGCGATTTCAAGTCTTGAAACGTAACCGACGGAACTTGCCGGACGCCGAACTCGGTGTTTTCTTCGACCATATCGACATTGACGAAATCAAGTACGTCGGCATTGATGATCGAGATATTGAGCCGGACTATTTCTTCTTTGGTAATTAGCTCTTTCTCCGCTAATTGGGCTTGAAGTTGGTTTACCCTTGTACTAATCTTGTACTCTTTTAATAATCTTGAAGATCGCTCGTTAATCGTTTCGTTTTTCATTTTCGAGCAATCGTAGGCAAAGCGGTAAGCCTCGGAAGCGTTCCCGCATTCGAGGTACTTGTTGCAAAACTTCTCCTGTTTGATCGTCAGCTTTTTTGCATCCGCCATGTCTTTTCGTCTGATCGTGTTTCCTATGTCTTCATAGGTTCAGAGGCAAAGGTGCGGTGCTTCGGCACATTGTGCAAATTTTTCGTTTGTTTTGATTTTTTATTTGTAGAATCGAAATAAATACGTATATTTATTATCACGTGCCCGAAATGCGGGACGGTGCTGGAGGTGAAGGAAAGAGAAAAATAACCGGAACAATGGAACAGGAATTGATACTTTATAATTCGGAGGACGGAAAAAGCCGTGTGACCTTATTGGCGCGAGACGGTTCGGTGTGGCTTAATCAGTCACAGCTGGCCGAACTTTTTGCCACCTCGGTCCCCAACATTAGCCAGCATATAAACAACATACTAAAAGACAAAGAATTAACTGCCGATTCAGTTATTAAGAATTACTTAACAACTGCCGCAGATGGCAAGCCCTACCAAGTTAAATTCTATTCATTGGAAATGATTTTAGCAGTAGGGTTTCGCGTTCGATCTATTCGCGGCGTGCAGTTCCGCCAATGGGCAAACCGCAATCTTGCTGAATACCTCCGCAAGGGTTTCATAATTGACGATGAGCGGTTGAAAAATCCCGATGGGCGCCCTGACTATTTCGATGAATTGCTCGATCGCATTCGGGATATACGTGCCTCGGAAAAGCGATTTTATCAGAAGGTCCGCGATCTGTTTGCATTGAGCAGCGATTACGATAAAACAGACAAGGCGACGCAAATGTTCTATGCGGAGACGCAAAACAAACTTTTGTATGCCGTAACAGGGCAGACTTCCGCGGAGATCGTAATGACGCGAGCCGATGCAAATGCCCCGAATATGGGGCTGACTTCTTGGAAAGGCGCGGTTGTACGCAAGCAGGATGTGATTATCGCCAAAAACTATTTGACACACGACGAATTGGATTCTTTGAATCGGCTGGTCGTTATCTTTTTGGAAACAGCCGAATTTAGAGCAAAGAATCGAAAAGACCTTACCATGAATTTTTGGCGGGAGAATGTCGATAAAATTTTGCTTGCGAACGATCAGCCCCTTTTGGCGAATGCGGGACAAATAAGCAAAGAACACAAAGACGAATACGCCTGGAGAGTTTACGAAGAGTTCAACGCACGACGCAAGCGCAAGGACGCTATCAACGCAGATCGCGAAGATATGGAACAACTGAAAGAATTAGAAGCCGAAATCAAACACCGGACACGATGAACTACAAGACACACGAAATTGACGTGGCCAGTTTTGCAAAGGTACACGCCTTGTTCGAATGGGAGACATCGACCGTATAGAGGTCGGAACGTGGCAGGGATGTGTGAAATACACCGCTATTTATTCGGCGGGTTGTATGCTTTAGAAGAGCCGAGGTTAAAACCTCGGCCTTTTCTTTGTTTTCTCGAACCGACCTTACATGGTCGGTCCCGCTGCTTCGCACTTCATTTTTCTGCTTCGGATGATTTCCAGAATCACCCGGTCGCCGTCAAGAATCAGCATTCCGTGTCGGCGGGGATCGCCGCCTTTGGTTCGGTGCTCTGCTTCGCATTCGGTTCGGATGCGGACACAGCGGAAACCTGCGGCCTCGAAAGCCGATCCGATCAGCGACAGGTCGCTGCGCTTGGAGGCGCAGTACATGCGCGGAATCGCCGCCTCGATGCGGCCCATGTGTTCGATGCAATTTTTCATGGATGTTTAGCAATAAAAAACTGCGTTACGAGTTGCTCGGCCTTCCATGCAAGCCGTCGGGCGTTTCCGCTACCGAACTCGACGCAGTTAAATTCAACTGTATTATAGATACAAAATACCCTTATATTCCGGACATAATTGTATCACATGGAAGTTTAGCAATGCAAATCTACGAATAAGTTTCAATCCGCCAAAATTCGGCAATAAATTTGTTTTGCAACTAAAAAATAGTTACATTTGCGTTGTAAACAAATAGCGATGGGGACAAAAGAAAAATTGATACAGCGCTTTGTGTCACAACCCAAGGATTTCACGTGGGATGAACTTGTAAGGTTGTTTGGCATCTTTGGATATGAAATAAGCAATAAAGGGAAAACAAGCGGTTCCCGTGTGATTTTCGTCAAGGGAGAAAGTTCTTATACGGCACACAAGCCCCACCCTGACAGCATAATCAAAAGCTATGTAATAAAACAGGTGTTAGAGTTCCTTAAAAACAATGAATTGATATGAATACGATGAATTATAAAGGCTACATAGGTAGCATAGAGGTCAGCGAAGAAGATAATCGTCTTTTCGGAAAGGTCCTTGCCTTGCCGCACGATACGATGATTACTTACGAGGGAGAAACAGTAACGGAACTTCGCGATGATTTTCACGGTGCGGTAGATGATTATTTGGCCTATTGCGAAGCAGAGGGCATAGAGCCTCGAAAAAGTTATTCGGGAACTTTGAATGTTCGCATATCGCCTGAAACCCACAGAAAAATAGTTATACTTGCCAAGCAAGCGGGAATTTCAATAAATGCATTCATCAAATCCGCGGTAGAGAAACAGATTGCAACAATGCTGTGATTGAGTGATATTACAGAATATTAATCATAAAAACACCCTGACTTTCAATAGTCAGGGTGTTTTGTTTAGCAATTTTGCAAGAAATAAAAAAGCGTCCCATTTCGGACGCTTATTCATCATAAAGCATTATTTCGTTCAATTGAAATGTACCTTCTATTGCACCAGTCTCTGTTGCACATAAGGCTCCATCTTTCCGTATATCTATGACCGTCATTTTATGACCTGAGCTTTTGATGATAACCGTATCTCCAATTTTAATATGAGTACGAGTATTTTGGGGAACATGATGTTTAATTGGTATTAGATGGTGTGTTATTTTCCGGACATCATTTGTCATGCCCCATACCTTAAAAAATAGAATGATTTGCAGGATGCCGAACACCAGCATTACAAGACCGAGGATAATAGTGATTGTTTCCATATTTTAGTTGGTTTGTTGTATATACCACAATATGTTGTATGAAATCTTTCAATCTCCGCCGCAAAATCGGGAAATGGTTCCACTCTTACACGGGCGATTTTTTCAAACCTTTCATGTGGTCGAAATTTTCGGCTACATACTATTTTTCAGTTTGTTGCAATTCAAATATATACCTGTATAGGAACTTTTTGGGGTTGTTTCGAACTGCTTCTGTGTTAAGTTGTATATCTTGTTCAATTCGGATTTTTATGTTGAATAATTATGACCTGGATTTCAAATCTAATTGACGATAAAGATCAAAATGTTGTTGAGATATTTTTTTTATTTCTAAATCTGTTATTTTCCCTTCTTTCTTTTTTTGAAGACAATTTTGCAGTGCTACGATCGCATTTTTTAGTGTAATATTCTGAAAACTACCTACCAATTTCCCACATCTATTTATGTATTCTTGCTTAATGTGTGGAATCTCTGTAATAAACTCTATCGTATCGGCTATTACTTTGATTGTTGTTGCTTGTGCATAATCTTTATAACTAATTTCTGCATATTTATATAATGCATCAAATATATAATCAAAAGATTCTTCTTTTTTGTTATTATGGGAATTGACAAATGCTCGTAACATTAAATTTTCAGCATCCATATATATTTTAAATGCAAATATATCATCTTGCATTTTGATCCCCGATTGTTCAATGTTATTTATCTTGTCTATTTTATCCTTTATGTCCATTGTTTGCCATATTTGCCAACCAATAAGCAATGCAACCATAATACCTAATATGCTTACTATAATTCCGGCAGAGTTATCGGCATCGAATCGCAAATCACGATAACATATATAGGCAAACCATCCTGCAATAATAAACACTAAAATATACAGTATGTATATCTCCTTTTTCATTTCTCTATAAATTTTGCCACAATCTTTATCAACTCTCCATTCTGCCGCATCACTTCGGAATTTTGCTTGATGATGTCGGAGTTCTGTCGTATGATCTCCGAATTTTGTCCGAGAATAGTTTTATGTTCGTTTTCGCGGCTTTCAAAAAGAGCGTAAAATTTTTCGAGAATATTTGCATTTACTTCCGAATTTGAGACAGTAGAACTTAACATATCCCCCTTACCAGTTAAAATCCAATCGAGATTCGCATTTGGTATTTTGGTTCTAATTTTCACTAAAATGTCGGCTTTGGGCGAAATGGTTAATTTGTTCCCTTTGAAACTTTCATAGCTTTCACCTATCTCATTAAAAAATTTTGATACTTCAAAATCTTGTGTTTTAACGAGTTCGAGAATTCTCCCTCTGATTGTAGTTAAATTTTTCCCCATTTTATTTGTTTTTGGTTCTTAAATGAACTATATTTGCATTGTGATTCAATTTTTGTATGGCAAATTTAATTACAAATAGCGAAAAATCAAGAGATAATGTTGTGACATTACTCTTACCCTTCGAGCGATATATTCAAAGTATCGCTAACCTTGAAGAACGCAAGCGACTTTGTGATACTTGCAAGCAGGCTATCGGTATTCGAAGCGACACTCAATTATGGAACTATCGAGTAGGTAATGTTCGACCTGATATGCTAAAGCGACGCGAGATAGCCAAGATCATCCGTCGTCATTCGGGCGACAGTAGCTGGACGGCCGACAACCTTTTTCCTGTGGAGTTTTACAAATAGAGTATATGAAAACGAGGTACAATAAATCGAAGATCATGCGCAATGCCTGGTTCCTGAGAAAGATTCAGCCGACGATGGCTTTCTCGGTTTGCCTTCGCAAGGCATGGCGCAACGAGAAATTGGCGATGTTGGCCGCGAAGATCGAGGGCCGCAACCTCGCCGAGGAAGATGCGCAGGCCAAAACGACGACTTATAACCCCGAGTTGCTGACGATTCCGGCCGACTACTACGGCGAGCGGGGGCGGTATTATGGAGACTGATTATGAGAACGAGCAGGATAAAGAACGAAAAAGGGACGCCGCAGCGTCCCAGTCCCGCCCCTCCGCCCTCGTCGGTTACAACCGGAAGGGCAACGAACGGTAGTGTTTCCGCACATTTTCGCGGCGTCCGAACCTAATGCGGGTATAGGCACGAACAAACACCACCTTCGGCCGATGAATACTGGTTCTATTCATGGCGTAAAGGGTTAAATGTTGATGGCATCAGTTTAACATCCCATTTGGGAGGACCACCAGCCCTGAGGGGGCAAGACAAAAGTAATTCTTTATTCTGCTTTTTTAAAATTAAAGGAATGAACGACATCACCAAATCGGCCGACAGGCTGGCCGCCTTGCTCGATGAACAGCGGGCATGTATCGAACGAATTATCGCAATACTCGACAAATAAACAATCCATGCTGGTAAAAAAGAACATAAGAAAGATCATCGTATCTCCGGAGGTGAAGAAGGAGATCGCCGCGGAGCTGGGATGCACGGTAGATACCGTTTACAATGCTTTGAATCTGACGGACCCGACGACTGGAGAACAACCTGACCGTATTCGCCGTATGGCGTTGGAGCGCGGAGGTTACAAAGGGACGACGATCAAGTGGATAGAGGAGTGATGACAAGGAGTGCGTAGCTCAGCGGTAGAGCGGTGCAGGAATGCGAAAGAGAATAGACGGAGGTTGGAAGGCCTCGCATTTCCGAGCTCAGGTTGCGGGTTCGAATCCTGCCGCACTCCCCAAAATAAACCACAATACCATGAATACGAACTACGACAAAATCAAATCCGATCTTTTGGATTTCGGTAAACGAAATGGCGCCTGCATCGGTCAATATAAACGGCTCCACAAGGCAGAGAGCATAGAAGATGTCATTTCTGTTGTTAAAGATAATTTCGAATGGTGTATCAAATATAAGGACTTTGCCGACGTGCTGATGGCGAACCGCGAGCAGTTCGCAGAGCACCGAATATGGATCAACCAGGATGTAGAAATACAAGAGGGAATTGGTTTTCTTTTGGTAACAGAAAGATCGATCAACGCCAAGAGTTGGGGCTCCTCGACGATCAACGCCGAGAGTTGGGGCTCCTCGACGATCAACGCCGAGAGTTATGGCACCTCGACGATCAACGCCGAGAGTTATGACACCTCGACGATCAACGCCAAGAGTTATGGCACCTCGACGATCAACGCCGAGAGTTGTGACACCTCGACGATCAACGCCAAGAGTTGTGGCTCCTCGACGATCAACGCCGAGAGTTATGACACCTCGACGATCAACGCCGAGAGTTATGGCACCTCGACGATCAACGCCAAGAGTTATGGCACCTCGACGATCAATGCCGAGAGTTGTGACACCTCGACGATGGTTATCCACACCTTGAATATCGAGTGCGAAGTAAACGATCGTAGCATCGCCCGCTATATATACGACAACCGCATCGTCATTGCGGATACCTCCGTAACGGTAGAACAATATCACAAGTAGGAATAAAAGGGAGCAACCTACCGGGGACGCCCGGACAAGTGGAAATCAATGATGCGAGGATCAAGCCGTTGAGCGGTACCGCAAGAAACGGCCTCTGAAAACGAAGATGGCAGCTACCTTTTCTCGCAGGTAAGCATCAAAGCTGCCGCCGGGGCGGATCCGGCACTCCCGCCAATAGCCACCCTATGAGGTGAGGGGTTCGATCGCTGGCAATACAACCCCAGCCGCAAGGCAGAAAGCGATCCGGCAGTCGGAGCCGCACCATTCCGACCGACGCCTGCAACGTATCTGCACTGTGTGCCGCCATTGAGAAGATGCGGCCGCGAGTAAGCGAATAGCCGAAATGCGCGAAAGACCGGCACGGGCTCCGAAGCTGCGACGACATGAGCGGCCAGGACCACCGGGACAAATCAAGCGCATTATATGCCATAGTGGGGTTGAATGTCTCCGCTATGGCGCTAATGCCCGGGCTGCAGGATTCATGGTAGTTTGCCATTGTTTGGAGATTGGTTGTGTGTGGCTCGGGCATCTTTTTGACAGACTTAAAACTTCGATGATATGAAACATGATCCGCAAACAAAGATTCTCGCCTACCTGGTAGTGGGCGGGAGGCTCACGGTGAGAAAGGCCGAGCGGCTTTTCCATACCACGGAACTCCGGCGTATCGTAAGCCGGCTTCGTCGCAAGGGATACACGATCAGCTCGGACAAGCTGAGTGCCGTTACCGAGGATGGACGGCCGACGCGGTTCAACGAGTATTACATGCCCCAGGCTGCGGACGCCTGCCAATAGTCCGCGATTGGCTTCTTCTTTTAATTTTAGGTTAGTAGTTTCCGTCCGCCAGCCGTGAGGTCCGCGGGCGGGCGGCTGCCCGAACCGAAGTCCTGCGTTAAGCGCGTGGGAGCGTGACAGGTTCGGGCGGCTTTTATGGGGGGCTACTGGTAGATACACCGGGACATGTATCTGGCAAGCGGCGACGCTTCGGGAGTTCGAATCTCTCACCCTCCGCACGCCTCCGACAGAATGTCGTAGCCGTATCGGCCTTGAAAGTGATAGGGAGCCGATGAATATTTATTTGCTTGTCTTTGTGATTAAAGTATAAGGCATGAAGCGATGGAGGTAGCCAAAGAACCTATCTATTTGGTGTCGATCTTCGTATATCGGGGCGTGGTCGGCCTCGGAGTAGCAGCTTGAGACTATATGCAAGTACCTCGGTGACGGGAATAACAGACAAATGGTTAGTCCTTGGTATTTATGACCGTCTTTGTCGTATTTTTTACGTCCAGTTATCTGTGTTTAGGATATGTCCGAACGAGGGAACGCATATTATTGAGCTATGGTGTAACGGCAACACCGCAGGTTTTGGTCCTGCTGTTCCCGGTTCGAATCTGGGTGGCTCAACAGGGAGCAATCCCTACGTTGTTCATTTGGTCCGGCTTCGAGATCATTCGATCAACGGAAGCGACAGAAGGTACATCCTTCGACATTCTGCGACCGAGTGAATGGAAGTAGCGAGGTCAAGGCGTCAGCCCACGAAACGGGCAAAGAACGCAAATCGGCGGCGCGAAGCATAGTACCGCCGCCACCACGGGGGATTCGTCAAGTCCCCCGCATTTTTTGTAATCAAAATTTGTACGATATGCCGAAACCGATCACCGACAAATACGGGAACCTGCTGAAACCGATCCGTATCGACCGCAATACGTTGTTGTATGTCGCCTCGAAAGATGCGACCCAGGCCCGCGCCGAGAAGTTCCGTAAGGATGCGGATCGGTCGCAGAAAATGACGTTGAATTTGGTATGAGGTTCCCCGTGTCGGCACAATAAAAGCATGTTTTTTGCGGTTTATCAATAAATTATACGAATATGCGAGAGATTCTATTTCGGGGAAAGGCCGTAGAGAGTGACCCTGACATAGCTCCTGCCGATGGTTGGGTGGAGGGATTCTACTATCAAGACCTCTGCGGCGGTGAAGTCAAACATTTTATTGTATCATGCCCCTGTACCTGGGAGGTGGTTCCTGCCACCGTCGGTCAGTATACGGGGCTTAAAGATAAAAACGGCAAGGAGATTTACGAGGGGGATATTCTTGAGCACAACGGCAAAATTGTCGGGCATGTCATTGGAGGTGTGCGAGGCTATTGCTATGATGTTATTTACAAACAGCCGGCACCTGAAAAAGATTGGAGTTTGTATGGTGTTGTGGTTAATGATTACAGGGGTGATGTCGAGGTTATCGGCAACATCCACGACAACCCCGAATTGCTGAAATAGCCGAACCGTCTGCCGTTATGTTCAAAAAACGGCAGGTGTTCGGCAATAAAAGTATGATTTTTGCAGTTTATCAAGAAAAAGTATATCTTTGCCATTGAGAAGATGTTTGTTATGAAAAACCTTTTCATCATATTCTTAGATAGTATTTTATACTTCTTTTCATTGGAAATCAATCCAATAGAGAGGTGTTGCGAACATCGCAAACGAAAGTCTGACATTGAGAATATGGCGCAGGATTGGTACAACGTAGGAAATGACATCAGCCGAGCTTATGAAAAATACAAATCCTGCTGAGAAAAATCACCTCGTGCAAGTTCAACAACATTATTCCGGACCACTTCCGCATCCGGATGCGTTGGCTCGATATGATGAAATCGTGCCCGGTGCAGCCGAACGTATTATAAGGATGGCAGAAAAAGAGATGGAACATCGGCACAGCACAGATGACCAATTGAATAAAAACGCTATTCGCGCTACGTATTTGGGAATCACTTTTGCGTTTATATCCGTGTTGATTCTTTCAGGCTCTGTGATTTACGCATTGTATAAAGGGTTCGATACGGTTGCAGCCTCTATTGCCGTAGGGTCTATTGCTGCTGTTGCCGGAGTATTTATATTTTTCAAATCGAAGCAAAGCAAATAGCAGATTAAAGAATGATGGGCAAAACCGAGGTTCCGCCTCGGTTTTTTGTTTCCTAATATCAATTGATTATGGAACAGTCATTAAATTATAGTGAGCAAGTGATAACCCCGGAAATTGCCCGGGAATATTTACAGACGAATAAGGTGAATAGAACTTTACGCCTATGGAAAGTAAGGGAGTATGCTTTACAAATGAAGGCCGGGAAATGGAAAATGTCTGGTGAGTGTATCTGTTTTCTGAAAGGAGGTGCATTGGGAAATGGACAACATCGGTTATGGGCCGTCATTGAATCCAATACTCCTACTAAATTCGGCATTCTTCGCAATTGCGATCCTGATTCATTTACAACATACGATAGTGGCCTTGGACGCAGCCTTGCTGATGCGCTCCATATTCAGGATATAAATAACAGTTCGACGATTGGAAGTATTATTAGCCGTTATTTTGCTCTCTGTAATAATATATATGGCGATGGCCGAAGGGGTGGTGTGGCCAGTCGATTAGGACTTACGAGAGATGATTATATTGCCGAGTATAATTCATCTCCTAAACTATATCAGGATGCATGTATGCTTGCTAAACGGCTCAATAAAAGGTTGAGCATCCTGAAACCTGCAGATATTGGTGGAATATATATATATCTTGTCAAATATTGTAACCACAAGATCGATATGGTTGCTGGATTCTTCAATGATTTGCATAGCCCAACACCCCGACATTCGTCTACCGCTATTTTGCGTGAAAAACTTATTGCTGACAAAATAAGTCGTACTAAAATGTTGGGTGAGTATAAATATAACTTGATTGCTAAATCATGGAATAGTTGGACCACCCAAAAACCTATAAAGCAATTAAAATGGTCGGAAAGCGAAGGGCAAATAAAATTCATTTAATCTCTGAATTCAAAACGGCATACTTTTTCTTCGCCGCTATTGCAGAATGAAAAACAATTCGTATATTTGCAATGCCAAAGAACTACACACGTAGTTAAAACAAGTACATACGAACGCTCATATTTGAGACGTGTCCCTGTTGCACTTCTACGGCTACGTAGTTGTGGTTCTTTGGCGAGAAAAGGGGGCGCGTCTCTCTTTTATACCATATTGTCAAACTAACTTGTGTTCAACAAATGCCAAAGAACGACACAAGTGGAATCCGGGTACATAGTGTACCTCAGACCACCGTACCGTCTACGACACAGACGATCGTCACCTACAAGTACCTGGGTAAAACCCAACTAATGCGGGCTCGCTTCACACAGAGCCCCGAAACCTACATTATCAGCATCCGGGGCACGCGCCACGACGGCAAGAAGGTCGAGGTGTCGCGCATCTACGACGAGCTGCATCCTCTGATGGCCGTAGGCCGTGCTGTCGTGGAATTCAGCGACGATTACATCGGGTGTACCATCGACTTCATCAACTACAAACAGAAAGTCCTCAAATAGTATGGCCGGCCTGGTAACTTATGTGCTGCTGCTGTCGGTGATAGCGGCGGTATTCGGTGCCGTGTACTCTTCTCCGGAGCGGAAACGGCGGACCGAACAATGGTTGAACGATAAATTCGAGAATCTATGAACGGAGCATTTTCGGAGATCACAGTAAAATCCGTGTGGATGAAAATGGGCGGTCGTATCTGGCGCTGGTGGTACACGCTGCTGCGCGACCTTGCCCGGCCTTTCAAGAAACTGCGGCGCCGTATCCATAAGACCGCGCACCGCCCCGTGTTGTACGTAACCGACTGTCGTTAGCCATGAACACGACACAATACCATCCGACGGGTAGGATGGCTCCTATGGCAGTTGATACGGAGGAGGAGCTCTACGACGTCCCGAGCGAATATATCACGGGATGCGAGGAACGGAAAACACACCCCTCGCTCAATGAGTTTTCGCTCTCCGATTATGCGAAACGGTTGATTTTCGACAGTTTCCGTAAGATGATCGGGGCGGATTCTCGGGGCGATATGGACGGTGAGCGGTACGAGCTCGAATGGGGCAGTTATCACATTACGGCCGTACACCATTACGAGGCCAGCGAAAAAAGGGGCGGAGACAGCTATATGGGTTTCTGCGAGACCTATGCCGAGGTTGCCCGGGATTCGATAGAAATCGTCGAGGTGTGGGATACGGTGTATGGCTGCAACCGCCCGACGCTGCCGGGCATTCTGAATAAGTTTTACGAACGGAAAAAACTCTATTGACTATGACACGAATCGAGTACGCCATCAACGGCAAGTTTGCCGGGGCCGATATGGTAAACCGGGTATTGACCCCTGCGGAAATCGAGAAGTATATCCGCCGGGCCCGCCGGGAAATGGGGTCCGACATGAAGCACAACGTAACATTCGAATAGCTTATGTGTGAGATCAAGAACATGACGGAGCAGCAGCGGGCCGCCCTTTCGCGCCCTCTGCCCGCAGAGGCTGTGTCTCCGCATCCGACAAAGAAGTTTCTTTCGTCCATCAAGTCGATATACGTTACCGAGCGGCTCAATGAAGTGTTCGGAACGGGCAAATGGAGGACGGAGACAGAGGTCGTTGATAAAGACGGCAAGATGGTCGTCGTGAAGCTGAAATTTTCCATCCCCGAGTATGAAATATACTACGAGTGCTACGGAGGCAACGACAACTCCGACCTGGGGGATGCCTACAAAGGGGCCACGACCGACGCTATCACGAAGGTAGCATCGTGGATGGGTATAGGCGCCGAAGTATTCAAAGGAAGGGCAGACACAACGGATGCGCCCCGGCCCGCGACTAAGTCGATGCCCCAGCAGGCGCCCGCGAAGGCCAAGAACCGCATTACTATGGATATGATCGAGGACAAGACCAAATGCAACAAGCTCCTCGAACGTATCTATGGATTCTACATCAACGACGGATACCCGCCGGAGTGGGATGCAGGTGCCCGGCTCCTCAAATCCTACGATGCGGATGCCGAAGTCGTAGATCGGTTCTCCGAGCTTTTCGAATCATACAGACAGGCACGATTGAATATCAAATGACATGGAGACACAGGCAATATTGCTTCGGGAGACCAGACCTATATCGGAGATAGCGGATATGGCTATTTCCGCCGTAGTGAACGGAGAGGTCGATCCCATTACGGCGCATATCAATATGAGCCGCGTGGAAGCTGCTATCGCGCAGTTTAAGAGTAACCCGCAGGTCCGCGACATCACGCTGCGGGAGCTTTCGAAGTACGGAAAATCGCACGTATTCGGCGATTGTCGTCTGGAGGAGGCCGAATCGGGCGTGAAATACGATTATTCGACGTGCGGCGACAGCCGGCTGGCGGAAATGTACAAGACGCTGGAGGCGGTCAAGGCCGACATCAGGGAGCGGGAGGCGATGCTCAAATCGCTGCCGGCGTCCGGCATGGCCGATCCGGAGACGGGAGAGATGGTTTATCCGCCCGCCCGCAGCAGCAGGACGATCATTAAAACAACTTTCAAAAAACAATAGCTATGGCAGATTTAATCAACGTATCGTTGTGCCTCACGGATATTCCGAAGGACAAAATCAAGGTAGGCAAGAACGGCAAAAAGTATCTTTCGGTTATGGTGTCGGAGCTTCAACACCCGGACGCCTACGAAAACACGCACTGCGTGTTCATACGTCAGGACAAGGAAGAACGTGAGCGCAAGGACCCGAAGACGTATATCGGAAAAGGCAAGGCGGTAGTTTTCGATAAGGCTCCGACGCCTGCCGAGGTGAACGATCTGCCGGCGGCTGCCGACGTGGACGATCTGCCCTTCTGATGATTCGTGCGTATGGTTTACGATCTGAATACGGACATCGACCGCGAACGGTTCAAGCGACGCGTGTCGGCTTTGTACGAACGTCGGGCGCTTGTCGAGTGTTCGGAACGTAAACCGCAGCGCTCGGGGAGACAAAACCGCTATCTGCACGCCATATTGGGCGAATTTGCCATGCAGACCGGGAATACGATGGAATACGTCAAAAGGGAGTATTTCAAACGGTCGTGCAATCCGGAACTGTTTGTGCGGACTGCATACGACAAGCTGGCGAAGCGGGATGTGGAGCGGTTGCGGTCGAGCCGGGACCTCGATACCGGGGAGATGACCACGGCGATCGAGCGGTTCCGCAACTGGGCGGCCGCAGAGGCCGACATCGACCTCCCTGCGCCCGACGACCTGCAATGGATAGAATACATCGAACGGGAAATGCAACATAAAAAGGCATGGTTATGATATGGCGAACAATAAGACCGGACTGAATTACTACAACGTCGATACGGATCGGTATATGGATATTCGTATCCGGCGGCTTGTAAAGAATCACGGATGCAGGGGGCTTGCTGTTTACGACTATCTGCTTTGCGAAGTATACCGGGTACAAGGCTGTTTTGCTGTGTGGGACGAAAGTACTGCCTTCAACGTAGCCGAATACCTCGGGCTGAAGGAATCGAATGTTTCGGAGATTGTGAGATACTGCGGTGCGGTGGGTCTTTTTGACAAAGAACTGCTCTCTCGTGGGATCATCACGTCGGCATCCATCCAACGGCGATACCTCGAAATGTGTAGTCGGGCAAAACGCAGGATAATCCATATTCCCGAGATTTGCCGCATTGTTCCGGAACAATCCGACATTATTCCGGAACAATCGCAGATTATTCCGGATGTTTGCGGTAAAAGAAAAAAAGAAAGAAATATATCTACTACTACAACCGCGCGCGAAGATTCGGATAATTCCGAGGATTCGGTAAAGGACATTTCGCCAACCCCCGAAAAAGGTTGCGCGGAAAAAGCACCCCCGGCGCCGCTGCCCGACGGTACGGTCGAATACGTCCCGATCGCAGAGGTAGCGGCGTGGATGAAGGCGCAGACGCAATGGATCGAGGCGTTGTGCATGAACAACCACCTCGATCCCGAGTTCGTGACGCGTAAGATCGACGAGTTCGCGGCGCATTGCGCCGACAACGGAGAGACGGCCAAGGAGAAGCGCGATTGTATGCGTCATTTCAACAACTGGCTGCGGAAGATACGCCAACCGGCGCCGGATGTCGTGGTACGATCCCGGTGCACCACGGGAGGCTCCCGGCATCCGTCGGCCACATTCGACAACAACCAACACTACGAGAAATTCTGACCATGAACTACGAAGAGGTATTGAAGCAGTTGCGCAGCGTCGGGAACCCCGTGCCGTCGTCCCGGTTCCAGGTAGCGATACCCGATGCCCGCGAGGAGCTGCACAAGGCCATGACGGTCGTATTGTCCTCTATGGGCGAGCGTTTGCAATGGCTTCCCGAGTACGACGAGGTGGCCGAATGGCTGGCCGGCAACAAGGGCAAAGGGCTGTTTCTGTACGGCAACTGCGGGCGCGGAAAGTCGCTGCTCGTCAGATATGCGATCCCGATGCTGTTTCGCGGCTTCTGCCAGCGGATCATTACCGTTGTGGACTGCGGGACCAACCAGCACAACATCGACGAAATCTTGCGGCATAAATTCATTGCGCTCGACGACATCGGCACGGAGGTCGATCGAAAAGACTACGGGACCTTACGCAACGTCGTCGTCGAGGCGATCAACAAAGCGCAGGACGATCCGGGCGTGATGCTCGTCATGTCGTCGAATCTTTCCGGAGACGCGATCCGGGACCGATACGGCGATCGGATACTCGACCGCATAAAGTACTTATGCCAGCGGGTGGCGTTCAACGGCAAAAGTTTGAGGAAATGACCTACATCGGAATAGACCCGGGCAAGCGCACGGGATTCGCCGTGTGGCAACGGGATGCCAAATACCTCGCGGAAGTGGATACCATGTCCATCACGCAGGCTATGGAGCGGATTAGGATGATGGCGGCCGTCTTGGGCAAGGACAATATCCGCCTGTTTATCGAGGATGCCCGGAAACGGACGTGGTTCGGGACCAAAGGCCGAGAGGTGCTGAAAGGCGCCGGGAGTATCTGCCGGGACAGCACGATCTGGCAGGACTGGTGCGAGGAGCAAGGGTTTGTGTATCAAATGATCGCTCCTCGGTACAATACTACGAAATTGACCGCTGTGCAGTTCAGGACGCTCACCGGCTGGCAGGGCCGGACAACTGAACACGGCCGTGATGCCGCGTGTCTTGTTTTCGGACGGTGATTTCAGCAATGGACACGTGGAATTGAAGTATGGATGCGAAAGAGTTTTTCGGCAGGGTGGAACGGATGCGCAAGGCGCAGAAGGAGTATTTCCGTACCCGTTCGGGGCGGGCTTTGACTGAGAGCAAACGGTTGGAGCGGGAAATAGACGCCGAAATCGAACGAGTGAACCGGATCCTTTCTGAACGCCGTAATCCGAAGATCGAATTTTAAGAGACAAACGATCATGAACCACATCGAATTATTTAACGACCACTTTCAGAATTTCAAGTCTTACGGCATCCCCAAGGCGCAGCTCATCATCGCCGATGTCCCGTATAACCTCGGATCGAATGCCTACGCGAGCAATCCGGCCTGGTATATCGACGGGGATAACCGCAACGGCGAGAGCGCGCTGGCCGGGAAGCAGTTTTTCGATACGGACAGGGATTTCCGGCCCGCGGAGTTCATGCACTTCTGTTCTCAGATGCTGCGCAAGGATAAACCCGTCAAAGATAAAAAATCCGAGGGAGAGGGCAAGCGGAAAGGCGGTGCGGCGTGCATGATCCTTTTCTGCCCGTTCGAACAGATGCACTATTACATCGAACTGGGGCAGCGCTACGGACTGAAACGCTACATCCCATTAGTGTTCCGCAAAGATTTCTCCGCGCAGGTTCTGAAGGCCAACATGAAAGTAGTCGGCAACTGCGAATACGGATTGATCCTCTACCGAGACCGTCTTCCGAAGTTCAACAATGGCGGGAGGATGATATTCAACTGCTTCGACTGGGTGAGAGATACTGATACACCGAAGATCCATCCGACGCAAAAGCCCGTACCGTTGCTCGAACGGCTGATCGAACTGTTCAGCGACAAGGGAGATGTCGTTATCGACCCGTGCGCCGGAAGCGGAACGACCTTGCGGGCTGCGGCACAATGCGGACGTCGGGCCTACGGGTTCGAGATCAAAAAAGATTTCTATAACGATGCGAAAAAGTATGTCCTTTCCCGGATACAACCTAATTTGTTTTGACGATGACCCACGCATCCCTTTTCAGCGGCATCGGCGGCTAATAATACGAGGAGCAATGAGAATAGGATTGATAGACATAGACGGGCATCATTTTCCGAACCTTGCGCTGATGAAACTATCGGCATGGCATAAATCACAAGGTGATTCGGTAGAGTTTGCCAATCCGATGTTTGGCTGCTACGATCGTGTGTACATGTCGAAAGTCTTTACATTCACGCCGGACTGTTCGGATATATATCATTGCGAGGTGATTCGGGGAGGTACGGGATTCCGGGATTATACAACGATACTACCCGAGGAGGTAGAGCATATTTGCCCTGACTATTCGCTATACGGAGTAGAGGAAGCATACGGGTTTCTTACCCGAGGCTGTCCAAACCGCTGTCCGTGGTGCATAGTTCCGCACAAGGAAGGAAGCATCCGTCCGGCATCACCGCTACGGGAGTTCATCGGCAATAAACGCCGGGCTGTTTTGCTCGACAACAATGTGCTGGCTTCGGGCTTTGGACTGGAACAGATCGAAGAGATTGTCAGAATGGGAATAGCTGTCGATTTCAATCAAGGGCTCGACGCACGAAAAGCGTGTGACGACGCCTACATTCTCGATCTATTAGCGCGGGTGAAATGGATAAGTCAGATGCGATTTGCTTGTGATAGGATGCCGCAGTTGGAATCGGTGGTAAAGTGTGTGGAGGAATTGGGGCATCGAGGTGTTAAGCCTTATAAAATCTTTGTTTACTGTTTGATTCAAGATGTAGGCGACGCATTGGAACGTATCAACACCTTGCGGAAATTGGGAGTAATTCCGTTCGCGCAACCATACAGGGATTTCGACAATAACATCGAACCTACAAAAGAGCAGAAGAGATTGGCCCGATGGTGCAATCATAAGGCAATTTTCAAGAGTGTAGAATTTAAAAACTATAAAGGATGAAAGAGCAAGTAACAAGCATCGAGCAGTCGAAGCTATTGATCGAACTGGGAGTGCCGGCGGAGAAGGCCAGCATGATATATCAGAGTTATTACACTCAGGGTGTGCCTAAATTGTATGCCCAATATTACCAACGGAACGGTTACCCGCCAAAAGAAAAAATACGTGAAGATGTTATCCCGGCCTTCACGGTCGCGGACATGATCGACATGTTACCGATCACTTGCGGCCATTTACATATTCACATAGAGGAGATTACAAATAGCCACAAATTTATCTATTATGAAGGTAGAGGGGATATACGGGATGAAGGTTATGTCGATTTACAGACAGTTTTATTTGTAGAAAATTCACTCGTCGAATCTTGTGTAGAGGCGATAGAATGGGTTATTTACAACAATTACAATCTGAACATATAAAACATAACAAGGGAATGAGAACAATTGAATTCCGAGGCAGGGGCTTCGACAGTATTAAATGGGAGTATGGCGACCTGTTGCAGTACGATGATGGGGATGTTTGTATTGGAGTGCACAGTAAAAATTACACAGATGACGGATTTAATGCAGGCTTATATCGCCATATCGTGTCGGTCGATGAAGATACCGTCGGCCAGTTCACGGGGCTGAAAGACAAGAACGGCAAGGGTGTTTATGAAGGGGATATATTCAAAGATAGTAGCGGAGTTTTGCGATCTATATTCCGAGTTCCCGGCGGCCTTGCTTTTGAGGATAATCCTGTGGCGTTCGGATATGACCATAGGGCCCCCGTATATCCATATTCGCCCTTGGCTGAGAGCCAAAACGAGGCATGGATTTCTCAATGTTGCGAAGTGATTGGTAACATACACGATAACCCGGAACTGCTGAAAGGAGGTGATAAATGAAAGTCAACAGACCAATAAACGAATGTTATTGTTACAACTGCCGTAAATATGAAGAATGCCGAGCCAAAGGGGTATTCGACGATGATCCGGGCTTCGACTTCTGCGTGAACTATGAGGATGTGAGCTATCCCGATGATGATAACGACGAAAATGATTGAATCATGAACAAAGATGACTTGAAAATGAAGATGGCAAAAATATGTTTGATAACAAATGCGATAAGGTTATGAAAAGCGAAAGAGCAAAGAAGTACATAGACAACGATGCAATCGTGATGCGCAACGGAGATCGCATGGTTGATGCCTCCACAGCCTACATGGCGATAGAACTTGCCGAGCAGGATGTCGAGATGCGAATGCGTGAGAAAGCACATAAGATTATCAAGGAAATGATGGAAGGCGTTTTTCAAGGCAATATGCCCCAAAATATAGCCGACGAATTTAGCCAAAAACTGAACGAGGAATGAAAACTATACACATAAAAGAGATAGGATTTCTTCTTCACCACGGACTAATCGACATCGGTAGAAGCTATAAGTTGGACATTTGGGCAATTGAATTGCGCTGGGTTTGTCCATTTTTAAATCCATGGTCCTTTCGTATTTGGTCCGGAAGGCAAAAGCCTGCAAAGGGACTTATTGCTATCTGTATTGTACTATCGCCCGGTTTTATGTTCTTTCATTGGGCGATCATCGTCCCTATTTACGCGACAATCTTTGCAATATGTCTTATAGGGGCGTTTTTGGGAATGTCTTTAACGTTTTTGGGAATGTCTTTAGGATATATGTTTTCTTGGATAGGGAATAAACTCAAAAAAATAGGGGAAATATGAAAAAGATAATGTTCAACGACCGCTACGGCTTGACACAGGCGGTGATCGAAGGCCGAAAGACTATGACGAGGCGGATGATCTCGGGAAACCCGTTACTGCCGGAAGACCGTATCGAAGAGGCCAGCATCTGTCCTGACGGCTTTGTCAGCATTATCGCCAATGGCGGCGAGAGCCTTATAGAGGTAAAATACAGCTACAAGGTCGGCGAGATCGTGGCCGTGGCGCAGAATTACAGTTCATTTTACAATATTTTAGACAATACGAGGCCAATTCCAGAAGGTGCTGGATGGAACAATAAAATGTTTGTCCGAGCAGATTTGATGCCCCACCAAATCCGCATCACCGGAATCAAGTGCGAGCGGTTGCAAGATATTTCGGACGCTGATTGCCTGAAGGAGGGGATTTTCGTTAACGAGTATTTCGGCAATGGCAAAAAATGCCATCATTACGGGTTCGATGGCTTTTTCAATGGAACCGAAGGATGGTTTGCCCGAGGATGGTTCGACACTCCCCGCGAAGCCTTCGCCGAGCTTATCGACAAGGTTTCCGGAAAAGGTACATGGAAATCGAATCCGTGGGTCGTGGCATACGAGTTTGAGTTGGTAAAATGAGCTGCTTAATATGTCAAATAGTTACCCGTAAAATCTATGCCTATGTGGCAGAAATTTTCGGCGAACCCGTTTTTTGGGATAATAATTGGTGTCTTATTGTCGATGTAATTTGGCGGGACAATGGATGCCCAATACGCGAAAAAATGGTATTAAAGTTCGACACCAAAGAAGAAGCCGAACGGGTGAAGATTGGGGTGGTGGCGAAGGTTAAAGAGCGTTTAGAATTAATTTAATGATTTGGCAAAATAGCGAGATTCTCGCAAAACATCGAAATATTTATGGAAGGAGCAGTATTGTTTAATATGTCATATCTCTACCTTTCGGGCGATCCTGATTTCCATTCAACTATGGTCGAAGCAGGATTAAGGAGAGGCCATCCCATGTTATTAGGGATGCGAAACAAAGCGATAATAGCGAACTACCATGAGTATTGGCTCGTAGATTACGACGATGCAACAGAATTTATGGAAAAACATTGTCTAATACCCTGCTATTCCGTGGAAGACTTTGTAACAGCGATAAAGAAGATAAGACATGAAAACTATTGAAGAACGGGCAAAACAATACGCGCGAAAAGTATGGCGCGGTGGGGTCAGAGATTTTGTCAGCCACAAGAAAGCAACTGAATTGGATTTCATCGCTGGCGCACAATCCGAACAGAAAGAATTGACCCGCTGGCGCGACCCAAAAAAGGAGCAGCCGGAAGATGGAGCAATCGTGTTGGGAAAAACGTCTGATCCGAAACAACCTTTCGCGATCATGAAATACTACAACAATATATGGTGGATATGGGCACAGCCCTGCTGGGCCGGCCCTTCAGGTGAAGTTATCGGGTGGCGCCCGATTTACGATTGACACTAATTGGTTTAACACAAAGGATGTTGCCGCTATTTCGGTAAGCTATGCAGGCTTAGATTGAAAGACTGAAAGAATAAGAATGAATCAACGATTTGAAGTAAAAATTGATGTCCCGGAGGGATGTCGATTAATTGGATGCAAATCGGACGGCGATACAGCGATTATTGTTTTTGAAGATTGTGGTGGCCCCGAAATCCGACCAATCGGTTTTTGTCGAGAACATTCCGGAGAAGTGTCGGATGATTCCGATGAAGAATAAAAAAGAGGCAATCCCGAAGAATTACCCCTGACACCAAGAACAAAGGTAATGATTTATTCGGGATTTGCAAATGGGGCGGGAACAAAAGGAAAAGCGTCGGGGAGGAGCACGCGATGATTCCGAAATATATATCAGCTACACCCGAGATCGGTTGCTCAGAATGATTGTCTGCCGGGAAGCGAAGATGGGCGTGATTTATCCGCATGATTTTGTTTACCGGTTCAAGGGGCAAAAGTCTTTACCGCTCTTGTGGCGGAAAATCAAGAAAATAATCAGGACGCATATTGACGGATGGCAGCAGGAGCTGCCTTTATTTTAATGGAATTATGGGAAACGAACCGTTATTCAATCCTCAGGGGGCGATTATTGTCTATCAGATGACAGAGGAGCAGTTAAAGGAGTTCGCCTATCGGGTTGTAGAAGAAACGCGCGATAGTGTAGCGGAAGAGCTTCATCGACGGGTCGCATCGGCGATGGGGAATCGAGTTGAGTATTGTTCGATGGAGGAGGCCTGCGCAATCACAGGAAAAAGTCGTCAGACGCTTTATGCTTGGGTAAAGAAAGGGCGTCTGCATCCCGAATATAATGGGAATAAAATATTATTTTTGCGAAAGGAAATTGCAAAAGAAGCAGGGATATAATCCCCGTTTTGCAATTATCTCGCCAATGTTTCGCCAATTTTGGCTACTAAAAAGAGTGCTATTTGCTTATTATTAGCAAGTAACACTCTTTTGTTTGTGATTCCGTTGGGATTCGAACCCAAGACCCACAGCTTAGAAGGCTGTTGCTCTATCCAACTGAGCTACGGAACCGACGCTCGCATCGTCGTCGCGGCGCGATGCAGGTGCAAAAGTACGAAATTTCGGGGCTTCTGCAAACTTAATCGTCCGATTTTCCGCTTTTCGGGACGCGGTTTCGGTCTGCGGACTTTTCGTCTGCGGATTCCGCCGGGGGCCGGCGGCGGAGAATCCGGTTCGCGCAATTGCTTTCCGAGGCGGCTATCGCAGCACGTAGGGGACCTCGGAAAGGAGAACCTTCCTTTCGTTCTTGCGGAACTCCCGGGCCTTGTGGTACAGCATGGACTCGAGCGCGCTCCGGGAAAGTGCCTGGTTCGTGCACGGGCCGATGACGAAGTGCCGGATGACCTTCAGCGGCAACTCGATTTCGTAGTAGGGGAGGATCAGCCCGTTCCGTTCGCGGAACTGTTTGGGCAGGTCGGGCCGGTCGTCGAAGACCAGTCTCCACTCCCGTTCGGCGGCATAATAGCGGTTCTTGACATGGCTGTACTTGTCGTGCAGGAAGTCGTAATCGGCATAGCGTACCGAACAGCCTCCGTCCTCCCGCGGGCGGATCGCTTCGTAGGCCCGCGCCATGTCCTCGTCGGAGAACATCTCCGCGAACTCCCCGCCGGTACTGTAAGCCATTTTCAGGAAATGGCAGTAGGGGTATTCCGCCGCCGCCCGCGCGAACTCCTTCGTGTCGAATCCGATCGCTACGCCCTGGCCGTTGTTGCCGTACGCGACCCACATCGGCAGCGAGTCGGCGTGTTCGGAGAGCGAGAAGGCGTAGAAGGTCTGCCGGTTCAGGTTCAGTGCGGTGAATGCGAACGGCATGTATCCGGATTTGTCCGGAAGATCGTGCGCGGACTGGTAACGCAGGAATGCCTCGTGGAGGCATTTCCGGAAGAAGACCCCCTCCAGCGGATCGTTCATGTAGTCGGCGCAGGATACCCATATCCGGAAACGGTAGTCCGGGGTCTGTCCGTCCCCGCGGTCGGTCACGCCGTTGAGCATGTTGCAGAGGGCGTTCATCGTCGTGTAGTGGTAGAGCACCTCCGGTCTTTCGGTATTCATGGCGGCTTTCTTTTTTTTGTGTTGTCCGGCGTGTCAGCGTACGAATTCCGTTTCGCAGCGGGTCGTGTTGCCGCAGGCGTCGGTCACGCTCAGGCGCACCGTGTGGCGGCTGCGGGCGGGCGGCGTGTCGAAGAAGTGCACGAGCGTCCCCTTGATCGGGAACCGGTCGCAGGGAACCCACTGTCCGTCGATTTCGAGCGACCAGGCCGCGATGCCCGAGAAGTTGTCCCCGGCGCCGAACCGCAGCCCTTCGGCCCGCGAAAGGTCGGCGCCCCGTTCGAAGAGGGGCCGGACACGGGGCGGCAGCGTGTCCGCCACGACGACGAAGTCGCCCGTCGAGCGGGTCGCGGCGCGCACGATGCCGTTGTTGCATCTCCCGCCGGCGGCCGAGAGCCGTCCGTGGCGGTTGCGGACCGCCAGCAGCGTGCGCAGTTGCAGCGGCCGCGGGATGTCGGCGCGGATCTCCGCGGTCGCGGCCAGCCGCAGCGGCGTGGTGCAATCCAGGAACCGGTAGGCGGGCGAGAGGACGACGACGCCTTCCGGGGCTTCGGGGGCCGTGCGGATCTCCGGGCGGACGAAGAGCGGTTCGTAGAGCGCCCCGGCCGGAACGGTGACGTGCGCCGTGCGGCCGATGCGGAGCGTCGAGGTGCGTTCGGGCCGGAGCGCCGTGGCTGCCGGGTCGGCCTTCGCGCGGAAGGTGTCGGCGCGGCCCCGGATGTCGAACTCCAGCGCCGAGCGGTTGCCGCAGTCGTCTTCGGCCTCGATGCGGACGCGGCGCACCTCTCCCGGCGCGGTACGCACGATGCCGCGCTCCTCGGCCACGGGGTAGAAGCATGCCGGCGAGCGCTCCATCCGCGCCAGCCGGATCGCCTCGTTGCGCGAACCGAGCTGCATGGGGTAGCAGCTCACGGCGTCGCAGCAGCGCGAGAGATCGTGCGTGAAGCCGTCCATGCGGTATTCGAAGCGGGGCTCGCCGTCCACCGCGAGCGAGACGCGCCAGACGCCGAACGTATTGTGCACGCCGTTGCGGCGGTCGGTGACTTCGGCCACGAAGTACCCCTTGCGGCCCGTGCCGACGGGCTCTTCGCGCGTCAGGCGGTAGCGGCCTTCGGCTTCGCGCACCACGGCGTAGCCGACCGGACGGCGGTGTACGGGAATCCCGTCCAGCGTATCGACCTCGATGTAGTGCAGGCGCATGATCCGGGGCGGGAGGTCGTCCTCGGGGCGGATCACCCCTTCGCGCACGACGTTGCGGAGCCGTTGCGTCGGCGTGTCGCGCAGTTCGAAGTGGAGGTGCGGGCCCATCGACGAGCCGCTGTTGCCCGAAAATCCGATCGTGTCGCCCTGCCGGACGGGCCACTCCGCGGCGTCGAACCGGAGGTCCGCGCCGTTCGAACGGTTGCGGTAGCGCTCTTCGCGCACGCGTTTTTCGATGTCGTCGCGGAACCGTTGCAGGTGGCCGTACACGGCCGTCGTGCCGTTGTCGAGCGTCAGGTAGATCGCCCGTCCGTAGCCTCCCGCGGCCAGCGAGACGCGCGACACGTAGCCGTCGGCCACGGCCACGAGGGGCTTGCCTTCCACGCCGTCGGTCTTGATATCGATGCCCGCGTGGAAATGCGCGGGGCGCAGTTCGCCGAAATTGGCGGCGTAGAGCCGCGACACGTCCAGCACGGGATAGACGTAGTCGGCGGGGTCGAGTCGCTGGCCGTAGGCGGCCGCGGCGAGGGCGGTGGCGAGAAGCGGGATCAGAAATCGTCGCATGGTTCCGTGTTTTTGGTCATCTCCGAGGCGGCGTCGAGCACCGCTTCGTATTCGTATCCGAGCGAGAGGCCGTATCGGACGAGTTTGGCCTTCAGCTCGCAGGGCGTCGCATGCCGCACCGTGCGGGCCTTGCGTTCGAGCTGGCGTCTCAGCCGGCCGGCCGTGTCGCCGCGGTCGGCCTCCGCCAGTGCGGCGTCGATCCGCTCCCGTGCGATGCCCTTGCGTTGCAGGGCCGCGCGGATCTTGTATTCGCCCCAGCCGCTCAGGCGGAGCTTTTCGCGGACGAAGGCTCCGGCATAGCGGGCGTCGTCGATGAAGCGGTCGCTCACGAGGCGCGCGAGCACGCGCTGCGCGTCGCTCTCCGCCAGCCCCCAGCCGCGCATCAGGCGCAGGGCGTCGCTTTCGGACTTCTCGGCCCGGGCGCAGAGGCGCGTCAGCGCGGCATACGCCTCCTCCGGGGTTTTGGTGCGCCGCGGCGGCCGTTCGCCGCGGACGGGGCTTTTCTTTACGTCATCCGGCTGCATATCATGCGGGGTTTGCCGTTGAGGTCTTCGCGCAGCTCGACGGCGGAGTATCCCTCCTGCCGGAGCATTTGCGCCGTCTCCTCCGCGGCGTGTTCGTAGATTTCGAAATAGAGCCTGCCGCCCGGAAGCAGCAACCTCCGTCCGGCGCGGGCTATGGCGCGGTAGAAGAGGATGCGGTCGCCGTCCGGCACGAAGAGCGCCATGCCCGGTTCGTGGTCGCGGACGTTGGGGTGCATCGCCGCACGGTCGCTTTCGGGCACGTAGGGCGGGTTCGAGACGATCGCGTCGAACCGCTCGGGAAAGGCGTCGGCCAGTCCGTGCAGCGCATCGGCGCGGCGCAGCGTGACGCGGGCCCCGAGCCGGCGGGCGTTTTCGGCGGCCACGGCGAGCGCCTCGTCCGAGAGGTCGGCGGCGAACAGCTCCGCGCCGGGCAGCCCGAGCGCCAGCGAGACGGCGATGCAGCCGCTGCCCGTTCCGACGTCGAGCAGGCGCCGCGACCGGACCTCGTCGCGCAGCACCCATGCCACCAGCTCCTCGGTCTCCGGACGCGGGATCAGCACTCCCGGGCGCACGACGAACGGGCGGCCGCAGAACCCGGCCTCTCCGAGCACGTATTGCAGCGGCTCCCCCGCGGCGAGCCGCTCGGCGGCGGCTTCGAGCCGCTCGGCGGCGGGCAGCTCCGCGCCGGGGTCGGTGAGCAGCGCCGTCGTCGTGAGGCCCGAAATTCCCGCCGCGGCCGCGAGCGCGATGCTGCGCGCTTCGCGCGGATCGTAGAGGGGGACGAGCCGTGCGGCGAGGCGTCCGATGGCTTCGCGGCGTGTCATGCGCGGCAGCGGAGAAGCAGGTCCTCGAGGGCGATGGCGACGGCCGCCTCGACGACCACCGCCGCACGCAGGGCGATGCAGACGTCGTGTCGTCCGCGGATTTCGAGCGGCTCCATGCGGTCCGTCGCGAGGTTGTAGGTCACCTGTTCGCGGGCGATGCTCGCCGTGGGTTTCACGGCGGCCCGCACGACGAGCGGATTGCCGTTCGTGAGGCCGCCGACGATGCCTCCGGCGTGGTTCGTCGCCGTGAGTCCCGAGGCGTCCACGATCGGGTCGTTGTGCTCCGAGCCGCGCATCCGCGCCGCGGCGAATCCGCTGCCGAACTCCACCCCCTTGACTGCGGGGACCGAGAACAGCAGGTGGGCGATGAGGCTCTCCGTCGAGTCGAAGAAGGGTTCGCCCACGGCGGGCATCACCCCTTCGGCGCGGCACTCCACGATGCCGCCCACCGAATCCTTCGCGGCGGCCGTCTCGCGCAGGAGGTCGTCGAAGCGCGCCGGGTCGGTGCAGCCGCCGATCTCGACGATTTGCGTCGAGAAGCGGACGCGCTCCCCGAGCATCTTCTTGGCCACGACGCCCGCGGCCACCAGCCCCAGCGTGATGCGCCCCGAGAAGTGACCTCCGCCGCGCGGGTCGTTGAACCCGCCGAACTTGCGGACGGCCGTCAGGTCGGCGTGCGAGGGGCGGTAGTGGGTCTTCAGGGCGGCGTAGTCCTGCGAACGGGTGTCGGCGTTCGTGAATTCGACGGTCAGCGGCGCCCCCGTCGTGTACCCTTCATAGACGCCCGAGACGATCTGCGGCGCATCGGCCTCGCGGCGGGGCGTCGTGCCGGGCGCGCCGCTGCGCCGCCGGGCCAGGTCTTCGGCGAAATCCGCCTCCGAGAGGGGAATGCCGGGACTTACGCCGTCGATCGTGACGCCGATCTGCGGGCCGTGCGATTCGCCCCATACGGCGAGCCGGAAATTGGTTCCGAATTGATTCATGGAATTTCGGTTGTTCGTTTATCGTTGCCGCAGCCGGCTTCGTGCCGGTACGGTTTCGGCCGCTGTCGGCCGGGGATCAGATGCGGACCCGCTCCAGGTCTCCGAAGAAGTCCGGGTAGCTCTTGGCCACGCTCTCGGCCCCTTCGATCTCCACCTCTCCGTCCGAGCGCAGCGCCGCGACGGCCAGCGACATGGCCATCCGGTGGTCGCCGTAGCTGCGGACCCGCGCGCTGCGGATCGCGCCGCCGCGGATCCGCATGACGTCCTCCTCCGAGGTGTCCACTTCGATTCCGAGCTTGGCGTACTCGTCGCGGATCGCCTCCGCACGGTTGCACTCCTTGTACTCCAGCCGCGACGTGCCGCGGATCGTGCTCACCCCTTCGGCCGCCGCCGCCAGCGCCGCGAGGGCGGGGAAGAGGTCGGGACAGTGGGTGGCGTCGAACTCGAAGGCGTGCAGGGGGCGGTGAGCCGCCGTGACGGCCTGCCCTTCGTGGATGACGGCGGCTCCGGCGCGTGCGAGGGCCGTGCAGACGGCCGTGTCGGCCTGCTTCGAGAGCATCGAGACGTTCCTTACGGTGATCTCTCCGGCCGTGGCGCCCATCACCAGCAGCATCGCCGCGGCGCTCCAGTCGCCTTCGATGGCGAAATCCGCCGGCTCGTAGCGTTGCCCGCCGGGGATGTAGAACTCCTCGTAGTCGCGCTGGCTGATCTCTACGCCGAAACGTGCGGCCGTCGCCAGCGTCATATCTAAATAAGGTGTCGAGACGGCCCGCCGGACGTAGAGCGTCGTGTCCCGCTCCGCCCGGGGCAGCGCGAGCAGCAGCCCCGTGATGAACTGCGACGAGACCGAGCCGTCCACCGCGACTTCGCCGCCGCGGATCGGACCGCGCACCCGCAGGGGCAGCCGCCCGCCGGTGTCCGCGATCTCGACGCCCAGCGCCCGCAGCGGGGCGGTCATCATGTGCATCGGGCGGCTTAAAAGCGTCCCTTCGCCTTCGATGGTGACGGGCATGTCGCAAAGCGCCGCAATGGGGGTGAAGAGCCGTGTCGAGAGCCCCGACTCCCCGACGCGGAGGATGCTGCCCCGCGGACGGAGACCGCCGCGGATCGTCACCGTCCCTCCGTCCGCGCCGCGGACGGAGGCGCCGAGCGTTTCGATGCAGCGCAGGGCCGCACGGGTGTCGTCGCAGTATTCGAGGTTGCGCAGGCACGACTCCCCTTCGGTGAGCAGCGCCGCCGCCAGGGCACGCTGTGCATAGCTTTTCGAGCAGGGCGGCGTCAGCGTGCCTTTGACGCGGCCCTGCGGAACCGTCTTGTCCATAAGATTATCCGTTTTTCCGCGGTGCCGCGCCCGTTCCGGGCTTTTCGTCCGCTTCCGCCGGAGCGTTCCCGGCGCCGGTGCCGGCCGGAACCGACTGCTCTCCCCGCGCCGGCCGGGTGTCGGAGGCGGCCTGCGCCTGCAACTCCTGTCCCTTGCGGTTTTTCATCTCCTGCGTCAGTTGGTGGCTTTTCTTCAGCTCGAAGTGCTGTCCCAGGTAAACCTTGCGCACCATCGGGTCGGCGGCCAGCTCCTCGGCCGTGCCGGTCTTGAGTATCTTGCCCTCGTAGAGCAGGTAGGTGCGGTCGGTGATCGCCAGCGTCTCGTCCACGTTGTGGTCGGTGATGATGACGCCGATGTTCTTGTGCTTAAGCGTCGCCACGATCGACTGGATGTCCTCCACGGCGATCGGGTCCACGCCCGCGAACGGCTCGTCGAGCAGGATGAAGGCCGGGTTGATGGCCACCGCCCGCGCGATCTCCGTGCGCCGCCGCTCGCCGCCCGAGAGCTGGATGCCGAGGCTCTTGCGCACCTTCTGGAGGCGGAACTCCTCGATGAGCGCCTCGACGCGCTCCCGCTGGTACTCCTTCGAAAAGTCGGTCATCTCGAGTACGGCCCGGATGTTGTCCTCGACCGACAGGCGGCGGAAAACCGAAGCCTCCTGGGCCAGATAGCCCACGCCCAGTTGCGCGCGGCGATAGACGGGCAGCCCGGTCAGCTCGGTGATCTGCTTTTCGTCGTTCTCGAGGAAGATGCGCCCGTCGTTGGGCTTGATAAGCCCCACGATCATGTAGAAGGTCGTGGTCTTGCCGGCGCCGTTGGGTCCCAGCAAGCCGACGATTTCGCCCTGATTGACGTCGATCGAGACGTGATTGACGACCGTACGGGCCTTGTATTTCTTGACGAGTTCGCTGGTGTATAGGCGCATGGCGTGTTTTCGATAAATTTTTCACAAAGTTATGTTTTTTTCCGAAATCTTTTTTATCTTTACAATGAATTTTCTAATCTTAACGGAGCAATAGCGTCGAAATGGAACAATACGATTCGGCCTCCTTGCACGGCAAACTGAAAGAGTATTTCGGCTTTTCGTCGTTCAAGGGGAATCAGGAGGCGGTCATCCGCAATGTACTGGAGGGGAAGGATACGTTCGTGCTCATGCCCACGGGCGGGGGCAAGTCGTTGTGTTACCAGCTCCCTGCGTTGCTCATGGACGGGGTGGCCATCGTCATCTCGCCGCTGATCGCCCTGATGAAGAACCAGGTGGATGCCATGCGCACCTTCTCGGCCGAGTCGGGCATCGCCCATTTCCTCAATTCGTCGCTCAACAAGACGGCCGTCACGCAGGTACGCTCGGACGTGCTGGCGGGCAAGACCAAGCTGCTCTACTTCGCTCCCGAATCGCTCACCAAGGAGGACAACGTGGCGTTCCTGCGCAAGATACGGATTTCGTTCTACGCCATCGACGAGGCGCACTGCATCTCGGAGTGGGGCCACGACTTCCGCCCGGAGTACCGCCGTATCCGGCCGATCATCAACGAGATCGGTCCGGCGCCGCTGATCGCCCTGACGGCCACGGCCACCCCCAAGGTGCAGCTCGACATCCAGAAGAACCTGGGCATGTCCGACGCCGCGGTTTTCAAGTCGTCGTTCAACCGTCCGAACCTCTACTACGAGATCCGGCCCAAACACGACGTGGACCGCGAGATCATCCGCTTCATCAAGCAGAACGAGGGCAAGAGCGGCATCATCTACTGCCTGAGCCGCAAGAAGGTCGAGGAGCTCACGGAACTGCTCGTGGCCAACGGCATCCGCGCGCTGGCCTACCACGCCGGCATGGACGCCGCGACGCGCGCCGCCAACCAGGACGCCTTCCTCATGGAGCGCGTCGAGGTGATCGTCGCCACGATCGCTTTCGGCATGGGCATCGACAAGCCCGACGTGCGCTACGTCATCCACTACGACATTCCCAAGTCGCTCGAGGGCTACTACCAGGAGACGGGGCGTGCGGGCCGCGACGGCGGCGAAGGACACTGCCTGACCTTTTACAGCTACAAGGACATTCAGAAGCTCGAGAAGTTCATGCAGGGCAAGCCCGTCGCCGAGCAGGAGATCGGGAAGCTGCTGCTGCTCGAGACGGTCTCCTACGCCGAGAGTTCGATGTGCCGCCGCAAGACGCTGCTGCACTATTTCGGCGAGGAGTACACCGAGGAGAACTGCGGCAACTGCGACAACTGCCGCCATCCCAAGCCCAGGATCGACGCCCGGGCTGCGCTCCGCATGGCCCTCGAGGCGCTGCGCGACCTCGGCGACAAGTTCAAGACGGACTACCTGATCAATGTGCTGGTGGGCAAGAATACGGCCCTCATCAAGAGCTACGGCCACAACAAGTCGAAGTGGTTCGGCGCGGGGGCCGAACACGACGCGCGGTTCTGGGGCGCGGTGCTGCGGCAGGCGCTCATCATGGGACTGGTGGACAAGAATATCGAGAATTACGGCCTGATTTCGATCAACAAGCGGGGCGAGGACTATGTGGCCATGCCCTATCCGGTCACCGTGACCCTCGACCACGACTACGACGAGGAGGAGAAGGAGGCCGAGGCCGTGGCTCCGGTGGGGCGCGGCGGCGCGGCCGACGAGGAGCTCTTCTCGATGCTCAAGGACCTGCGCAAGAAGGTCGCCAAGCAGCACGGGCTGCCGCCTTTCGTCATTTTCCAGGACCCGTCGCTCGAGGATATGGCCGTGCAGTATCCCGTGACGATCGAGGAGATGCAGAACATCACGGGCGTCGGCGTGGGCAAGGCCCGCAAGTTCGGCGCGGAGTTCGTCAAGCTCATCAAGGCCTACGTCGAGGAGAAGGAGATCATCCGGCCGCAGGACATGGTCGTCAAGTCGGTGGCCAGCAAGTCGGGCAACAAGATTTTCATCATCCAGTCGATCGACCGCAAGATGGACTTCGAGGACATCGCCCGGGCTAAGGACCTCGATTTCGACGAGCTGCTCACGGAGATCGAAGGCATCGTCAATTCGGGTACGAAACTCGATATTTCGTACTACCTGAAGGATTTCATGGACGAGGACAAGGTGGAAGACATTTACCTCTACTTCAAGGAGGACGCCGAGAGCGATTCGCTCGACGCGGCCATCGGGGAGCTGGGGTCGGACTATACCGAGGAGGAGATCCGTCTGGTGCGGATCAAATTCATCTGCGAGCAGGGCAACTGATCCGGCGCAGCGCCGGCGCGGCAGCCTCGGGGAGTGGAGAAGGACAACCTGGAACCTTAAAAATAGATGCCTATGAACAAGAAGACTTTTACGTTGGCCGTATTGTTTTTCTGTGTGACGCTGGTGTGGTTCGGTGTCAATGTCTATTGGGACTGCGTGCGGAGGGTGGACGTGTACAACACGCTGCTTTCGCTGCTGTTCGTCGTCTTCGGGGCCGCCATGGTCTGGAACGAAGCGAAGAAGAAACGGCGCAGACACGTCGCCGAGGCGGACAAATACAGGATACCTTAATTTTTACCGTGTTATGAAACTCAATCTGATGCAGGTCGTGCGCCTGGTGTTGATGGTGTTGGCCGTCGCGGGGATAATCTATGCGCTGGAGTACGTGCCGCACGGGATCGCCGTGTGGTTCTGGGTCGCGCTTCTCGGCGTCGGATTCGTCGGACTGCTCTACACGTTCCGCCTGACGCAGCGGCGGCTGCGCCGGGAGCAGCGCGAGGAGGAGTTGCGCGAGAAGCGCCGCCTCCGCCGTTCGAAGCGATGACCGGGCGTCTCCGGTCTCTTTCTTGTCTCCGGGCCGCTTTTCGGCGCGTGCTGTTGCGCTTCCCTGCGGGAATTGCTATCTTTGCGGCACTATGACGGAAGTAAGAGCCAAGAAGGCGTTGGGACAGCATTTCCTGACGGACCTCAATATCGCGCGCAAGATCTGCGACGCCCTGTCGGGCGGTGCGATCCGCCTGCATCCGGCCGCTTCGGGGACCGGAGTTCCGGATGCGGCGTTTTCGGAAACGGCCGCTCCGGGGCCGGCGGCTTCGGAGCATGCCGTACCGTGTGCCGGGGCGGATGTTCCGGCCGCAGACACGGCTGCGGAGGCGTGCGACGTGCTCGAGGTGGGGTGCGGCATGGGTGTGCTGACGCAGTTCCTGCTGCGCCGCACGGACCTTGTGACCTGGGGCGCGGAGATCGACGCCGAAAGCGTCGCTTATCTTCATGCGCACTACCCGGAGTTCGCCCCGCGGCTTATCGAGGGCGATTTTCTGAAGATGGACCTGCGTGCGCGTTTCCCCCGCGGGCTGCGGATCATCGGCAACTTCCCCTACAACATTTCGTCGCAGATCTTCTTCAGGGTGCTCGAGTACCGCGACCTGGTTCCCGAGTGCGTCGGCATGGTCCAGCGTGAGGTCGCCGTACGGATCGCCGAGGGGCCCGGGTCGAAGGAGTACGGCATCCTCTCGGTGCTTCTGCAGGCGTGGTACGACATCGAATACCTCTTCACCGTCAGCGAGACGGTGTTCAGCCCGCCCCCGAAGGTCAAGAGCGCCGTCATCCGCCTGCGCCGCAACGCCACGCGGCGTCTCGCGTGCGACGAGGCGCTGTTCGTCCGCGTCGTGAAGGCCGCCTTCGGCCAGCGGCGCAAGATGATCCGCAATGCGCTCCGGGCGGCTTTCGGGGATTTCGGCGGCGCCGAACATCCATTCTTCACCCGCCGTGCCGAGCAGCTTTCGGTCGCCGATTTCGTCGCCCTGACGAACTGGGTCGCCGAACACCGCGCCTGACGGAATGCGCCCGGGCTTCCTGTGTCCGGACTTCCTGTGCCCGGACCGTCCTGTGCCGGTCGTTTTATGCCTGCCGCGGATCCGCCGCGCCGGCCACCGCCGTCACCAGCTCCTCGCGGGCGAGGTAGCGTTGTGCGAGGCGTTGCACGTCGGCGGGCGTCATGGCGCGGATGCGGCGGATGTTCTCGCCGATCGAGGCGTTGTCCGTGCCGCAGAGGATGTTCTCGATCGTCACGTCCGCAATGCCGAACGGTCCGTCGAGTATGCGCATCATCTCGCCCGTCATCATGTTCTTCACGATCTCCAGCTCCTCGGCGGGCATCGGCTCCGTGCGCAGCCGTTCGATCTCGTCGTAGATCGCTTGCAGGGCCGCGCGCGTCACGTCGGTTCCGACCTGCGTGGCCACGGCGAAGTAGCCTTCGCGTTCGAAATTGACCATCGCGGCCACCACGCCGTAGGTGTATCCGTGCTCCTCGCGCAGGTTCCGCATCAGCCGCGAGCCGAAGTAGCCGCCCAGCGCCGTGGCCACGACCTGCATCCCCAGGAAATCGGGGTGCTGGCGCGGAAAGAGCAGCCGTCCGATCCGCAGCGACGACTGCACGGCGCCGGGGTGTCCGACGAACGCTTCGTGTTCGGTGACCGGGGCGGGAAACGCTGCCGGGACCGTAGCTCCGCCGTGAGGAATCCGTTCGGCCAGGGCCGCTACGGCCTGCCGCTCCCGCTCGCCGATCCGGCCGCTGCATACCACGAAGCAGTTCTCCGCCGTATAGCGGCGGCGGTGGAACTCCACCACGTCGGCGCGCGTCAGACGGTCGTACTCCGCCTCGTCGTACGACGTGCCGTAGGGGTGCTGCGGCCCGAACAGGGCCCGGGCGAAGGCTTCGCGCGCCTCGACGTCCACCTTCGTGCGGTCGATGGCCAGCCGCTGCTTCCGCTTGGCGCAGTAGGTGCGCAGCTCCTCCTCGGGAAAGGCGGGGCGCAGCAGGATGTGTTCGGCCACGGCGAGCGTCTCGGCGAAGAATTTCGAGAGGGTGGCGAAATTGACGTAGGCGTAGTCGCGGTCGATGTTCACGTCGTACCACGAGCCGTAGTAGTCCAGCCGTTCGGCGATCTCGGCGGCCGTCATCTCCGGCGACCCCTCCGCGAGCAGGTTCGCGGTGGCCGAGGCCGAGAAGGGTGTGCGCTGCACGGCCGATCCGGTGCGGAATACGAACGAGATGCGCAGCACCTCGAAATCCTCCGAGGCGAGCGTGTAGAGGCGGATGCCGTTTCCGAGGAGGGTCTCCGCCGCTGCGGGAACCTCGACTTCGGAGTGCGTTATGCGGGGTTGTCGTGTCATTTGCGCGCTTTGTAGATGAGTGTGGAGGCGTTTTCGGGCCGGAGCGTGCTGCGGCAGAAGGCGCGGATGTCCTCGTCCGAGACGGCGCGGTAACGCGCCACCTCTCCGTTGATGAGCGGCAGGTCGCCCAGCATTTCGTAGAAGCCGAGGTTCATGGCCTTGTTCATCACGTTCAGCTCGCCGAACAGCGTGTTCGCCTCGAATTTGTTCTTGACCTTTTCGGTCTCGTACTGCGATATGGGGGCGGTTCGGAGCGTCTCGATCTCCTCGCGGAAGGCCGCTTCGGCCGCTTCGGGAGCCACGCCCGGCAGCAACTGTCCCGTGAAGACGAACAACCCCGGGTCCAGGTCTCCCGTCACGTAGGCATTGACGCTCGAAAGCAGCCGCCGTTCCTTGACCAGGTGGCGGTACAGCCGCCCGGAGTCGCCGCCCGACAGGAGGTCCGAAACCAGGTCGGCCGTATAGAAGTCGGGCGAGGTGCGCGTCCCCATGCGGTAGGCCACGGTGACCGTCGTGGCCGGCACGTCGCGTTCTACCTCCTCGCGCCGCGGGGCCTCCTGCGGCGGCTCCTGCGGAATCGGTGCGGCGGGGCGGGGCGTGTCCGGCAGCCCTCCGAACCATTTTTCGGCCAGCTCCAGCATCCGCTCCTCCTCCATGTCCGCCGAGATCGACAGGATGGCGTTCGACGGGTGGTAGTGGGTGCGGTAGAACTCCCCGACGTCGTCCGGCGATGCGGAGGCGATGTGCTCCGTCGTCAGTCCGATGGCCGCCCAGCGGTAGGGATGTACCTTGTAGGCCAGCGCGCGCAGAAGCATCGTCTGGTCGCCGTACGGCTGGTTGAGGTAGCGCTGGCGGAACTCCTCGATGACCACCTTCTTCTCGGCGGCGAGCTTCTCGGGGGTGATCTCCAGCCCTTCCATGCGGTCGCTTTCGAGCCAGAGGGCCGTTTCGAGATTGTCCTTCGGGAGCGTGATGTAGAAGTCCGTGTAGTCGTTGTTCGTGAAGGCGTTGTTGTCGCCCGAGGCCATCTGCACCGGCAGGTCGAAGTTCGGCACTTCGCGCGTGCCGCGGAACATGAGGTGCTCGAACAGGTGGGCGAATCCCGTGCGTGCGGGGTTTTCGTTGCGTGCCCCGACCTTGTAGAGGATGTTCACCGCGGCGAGCTTCGAGGCCCGGTCGCGGTTCACCGCCACGGTCAGGCCGTTGGCGAGTGTCGTTCGTTCGTATGCGATCATACGGCAAAGATAGTGCAAGGAGCGTGCAATGTCAAATTTATTTCCGCAGCCGTCGTCGGGGACCCTTCGTTCCCCACGGTTCCGTCCGGGGGAGGGAGTTCGTGCGGAGTTTCCGGAGAAATGTCCGGTCGGGGCGGCCGGGCTTCCGGGCCTCCGGGGGAGCCTGCGTTCGGACCGTGATGCGGCCGTCCCTGCGTCTCCGGGTCTTTCGCGTCCCGCCGCGCCGTGTCCCGCCGCACTTTTTGTGCCGCGCCGTCCTGCCGTACTCCGCCGAGTCCCGCCGCACCCTGCCGCACCTTGCTGTGCCGCACCCTCCTTTGCCGCATTCCGCCGCGCCGCGCGGGAGCGTTGCGGGTAATCCGCTGTCGGAAAGTCCCTTTTCGCAACCCCGTGATTCTATGCGTGTTTCTGTTATCCGAATAACAATGCGGCTGTTATTCGGATAACACCCGAAAACGTGTTTTTTTACAATTTTTCGGACGGAAACCGGGCTGTTTTTTGCGCCGAATTTTTTATCTTTGCAGCGCTGTCCCGCAGGACAGCGGCCGGAAGGCCGTCATAACACACGAATATTATCTAAAACTCGGAAAAATGGCAGAAAAGAAATTCATCACGTGTGATGGAAACTACGCTGCGGCTCATGTGGCTTACATGTTCTCGGAGGTTGCGGCGATCTATCCCATCACGCCGTCATCGACGATGGCCGAACTCGTGGACGAGTGGGCCGCGCAGGGGCGCAGGAATATCTTCGGCGAGACCGTGAAGGTCGTCGAGATGCAGTCGGAGGCGGGCGCCGCGGGCGCCGTGCACGGTTCGCTGCAGAGCGGCGCCCTGACCTCGACGTTCACCGCGTCGCAGGGTCTGCTGCTGATGATCCCCAATATGTACAAGATTTCGGGCGAGCTGCTGCCGGGCGTCTTCCACGTTTCGGCCCGCGCGCTGGCCGCGCAGTCGCTGTCGATCTTCGGCGACC
>ERZ825324.179-NODE-179-length-88193-cov-6.760841_pt1 | contig 88193 bp, 68 predicted proteins | sample MGYA00519859_ERZ825324 | MGnify/ENA primary metagenome ERZ825324 (study PRJEB31778, sample SAMEA3449198) | human gut metagenome | biome: human gut; feature: human-associated habitat; material: faeces | place: United Kingdom | collected 2010/2012 ...
CTCCCCCTTCAAAACCCTCGAAAGTTTTTCTTTCGAGGGTTTTGTTTTATGCGCGACCTTTGAAAGCTTCTTAAAAGCTTAGATTCCGTGTGGGGCTGACGCCCCACACAAATTCCTGTCTTTTCAAATAGTTTCATGACGGTAATCTGACCCTGACGGTCAGAACGGTATTTCCTTGATTTAAAAATCACAGAAACGGGAATAGAATTCGACAATATTGGCATTGTCGTAGTTCAATCCTCATATCTGATTGAAGGAGGTTCGTCATGAATAATCCGTCTCGCCGCCATTTTCTTGAAGGCGCTGCCGCCACAATAGCCGGTGCCGCCGTTCTTTCCTCCGGCACCGCAGAAGCTGCGGCCAAAAAAGGTTCCAAAGGAACAGCTGCCTACGATCTCATCATTGTCGGTGCCGGCTGCGGCGGTCTTGTCTGCGCGGTTCGCGCGGCTCAGATCGGTCTTAAGACTCTGCTGCTCGAAAAGATGATGGATTCCTCTGGCAATACGATTTACGCCGCGGGCTTTATGCTCGGCACGAATACGAAGATGCAGCGGGCCGCGGGAATCTCCGGCGATACGACAGATAAGTTCTATGACGACATGATCAAAGTGTCCAAGGGACATGGCGACCCTGCGCTCACCCGCTACTTTGTCGATCATGCTGATCAGACGCTTGAATGGATGGCTGACTACTGCGGCATCAAATTCAAGACCGGCATGCATTTCATTTTCCCAATGCTTACCCGGTCCCATCTTGTTCAGGGGCCGACCCAGCCTGGCGGTTCCCAGCTGGCGCTCGATCTTCAGAAGAAAGCAAAGAGCCTCGGTGTAAAAATGATGTTCAACACCAAGGTTGTGCAGTTGCTTCAGAATTCGAAGGGGGTTGTTGACGGTGTCCGCGTCAAGACCAAGGATGGTTACAGCGATATCCGTTCCCGCGGCGGTGTGGTTCTTGCCACCGGCGGTTTCTCCGCGAACCAGGCCATGGTGACCCAATACGCGGGGGCTGCGGCCGCACGCATGCCGATTCGCGGTTCCCGCATTATTGCCGGTGAAAACATCAAACTTACGGATCCGCTCTTCGCGAAGTTTGTGAATGTCGATCAGTATCACTGCGGCCCGATTCATGGGCCTACCGGCGCTAATCCTCTGAATATCGTGAATAACGGGATCTGCGTCTCAAAGGATGGAACCGAGCGATTCACGGACGAAGGACAGACCTATGTTCAGATGGCGCGTGACACTGCGGCGAAGACTTCGGATAACTGGGCCTTCATGATCGTTGACGAGGATGTTCATAACCTGAAGGTCCTCGCAAGCGACTGGAAATCCTACGCAAAGAACCACGCGCCGGTTTATAAGGCCGATACGATCGAGGCTCTCGCCAAGGAAGCGGGTCTTGATCCGAAGAAGCTGACGAAGATTGTGGATGAATATAACGAGGCCTGCGCGAATAACACCCGCGCGAAACTCGTGCCCCCGAATACGCTGAAGGTTGCCCGCCCCGTGAAAAAGGCTCCGTTCTACGCTGTGCCGTTCCAGGGCGGAATGACCGCCACTTTCGGCGGCCCTCTGGTGAATACGGACGCACAGGTTCTAGATACTGAGAATCAGCCGATTCCGGGGCTTTACGCGATCGGCAACGCGGCCGGCGGCCTCTTCTATGACAATTACGTCGGCGGCGCGCAGCTGACAAACGCAGCGGTCTACGGTTATCACGTCGCTGATTACATCAAGGCTCATCTGAAGAAGTAAAAGTTCGGACTTTCTGAGCCGAACTAAAAAACTCTCGGATTCCTCATAGGAATCTGAGAGTTTTTCGTTGCCATAACAGCAGAGGTCAATGATAGAAATCGGGGAATCGGGCTTTCAGACGATTCATTGACCGTTCCTCGTGATCCGCGAGCCAGTCAACAAAAACCTGAACTCTCCGCTTTTCATACGACTCCTCCCTTGCGAAGACAAAGCAGGGAAGAGGCTTTCTCCTCCAGCCGTCCAGCACGGCGACAAGATTTCCCGCCTCAATATCATCCGCGCAGTGATAGAGGGAAAGATCCGGAACGACACCAGCCCCCAGCATTACTGCGGTCTTGGCCGATATCAGGTTATGAACCACGAGCGTGGATTTCCACTTGATGGTCGCGGTTTTTGCCCCTTTCAGAAGCACCGTTGTTGCGGATCGGGTTGGTGTATTGATCAGGACGCCGGTATGTTTCTGGCAGTCATCTGCCTGATGGGGGAACCCGTGCTTTCTGATATAGGCAGGTGAAGCGCAGGGAATAAAAGGCATTTCCCCGGAATAACGCTGAATCACTCCTGGAATCAGGTTGTCTTCCCCATAGCCGACAGCTACATCGACCAGATTGCCGTCAGAGGTCATAAAACCATCCGGAAGGGGAGCCGAGAGTTCGCTCAGCTCGAACTGGATATCCGGATAAATTTTCTGAAATTCGACCAGCGCCGGTGTGATTTTCGCAGGACCGATGCCCGCGTGGGAGGTGACCCGGATGAGTCCAGAGAGCTTGCTTTTATCGCCTTTCAGTGAGCGGATCATGTCCTCGTGAGTCGCGGTCAGTTTCAGCGCTGCCTGATAGGCCTCATGCCCCAGCTGGGTCAGTTTGACAGGACGTGAAGAGCGAGAGAAAAGCGGAGCTCCCAGTTCTTTTTCAAGCGCATGAATTGCCCGGCTCGCGGTGCTGGGTTCACAGTCCAGCCGCTCGCAGGCGGCATTAAGTCCTTCAGCCCGAACGATTTCACAGAACATCCGCCATGAATTCATGTCGTCCAAACGATTCACATTTCTCTCCGGATCTTTTTATTCGTATTTCTTAAGACGTATTCCATTTTCCCCGGGATAGGTACTCATACAAACCTTAAGGAGTTAGGTAAATCGTATGGGTATTTTCCCGGAATTCTGGAAGAAACTGCAATCTGATGTTCCATTTTTGCAACAGGCATCTTCTCAGATTGGCTGTTTAACAATAGTTTGAGTCCAGATTAGGATCTAAGTCTACGTTAATTATTGCATTTATGCCAATTCTATATTGATGAAATTGTCTTTTCTGAAATCTATCTTCTCCGGATAATCAGACTGTTCAAGAAAAAAATCCCTGCCAGAAGAGACCCCGGGGGGATCCATGAGAGAGATAGGAGAATCAGAATGACCTGGCAGATTTGGTTCGCATGTGCGGCCATTGTTCTTGCGGTGGTAGGACTTGTTAAACGGTATGAAACCCGAATGGTTCTGCTCTTGGCGGGTTTTGCCATGTGTATTGTCGGCGGGGATCCGATGAAGGCCTTTCAGGCGTTCGTCAAGGGGATGACGAATATCACCCTGGTTCCGGCAATCTGCTCGGCTATGGGTTTTGCTGCCGTTGTGACCGCTTCCAAGTGTGACGAACATCTGGTTGCCGCAGTCGCCGCCCCGCTTAAGAAGCTCGGCGGTCTCCTGATTCCGGTTACGACGCTTCTCACCTTCGCCATCAATATCGCCATCATGTCGGCTGCCGGTACGGCCGCAACCGCCGGTGCGACTTTCATCCCTCTCCTTATCCGCGCTGGCATCCGTCCGGCAGCCGCTGCCGCGGCCGTTGGCGGCGGCACGATGGCGGGACTTCTTCTGAACCCTGGCTGCGCGCATGACATTTACGTCGCGAAGATGGCCAACATGGATCTGATGGCTTTCATTGCCTGGGCGGCTCCGTATGTGGTGGGACTGGTTGTCATCGCGACGCTCGTTAACGCCGTCGTTGGAATTTTCGGTTTCCGTGATCACAAACCGAGCGCGGAAGAAATGCAGGGGCTGAACCTGGGCGAAAAGAAAGAATTCAAGGTGAGCTACCTCCGTGCCATCTGCCCGCTCGTTCCGCTCGCGGTCCTCATGGTCGCCGCTATCTGGTTCCCGAAAGCCGGGCTCGACGTTGTGGCCGCCATGCTGATCGGTACGCTGGTGATCGCGCTTGTTACGCTCGCGAATCCGGGTGAGCTTTCCAAGGCTTTCTTCAAAGGCATGGGTTCCGGTTACGCGCAGGTGATCGGCCAGATTGTCGCGGCCGGTGTCTTTACAGCTGGTCTTCAGGTGACCGGTGCGGTCGCGGCCTTCATTGAATTCCTGAAGAGCTCGAACGAGCTCGCCCGCTGGGGCGCTGCTCTTGGCCCGTATCTGATGGCGATTGGCACGGGTTCAGGTGAAGCGGCAATCTGGGCTTTCAACCAGGCTGTGACGCCTCACGCTGTGAGCTTTGGAATGTCGCCTAATTCCCTCGGTCTTCTCGCCATTATGGCGGGTCAGTTCGGCCGTACCGCGAGTCCGCTCGCTGGTTCCATCATCATCGTGGCCGGTATGGCTGCCGCAAACCCGGTCGCGGTCGTGAAGCGCCTTGTTCCTGGTATGACGGTCGGCGTTCTGGTTGCTGCCCTGATACTGGTGTGAGGAAAGAAAAATGTACGACCTCATCATCAGAAATGGTTTTGTGGTGGATCCGGAATCCAGATTCGCCGGGAAGGCGGACGTCGCTGTCGAAAACGGAATGATCGCGGAAGTATCCGAGTCGATCAGCAGCAAAGGTACGGAAGAGCTCGACGCCTCCGGCCTCACGGTGCAGCCAGGCGTCATCGATACACATCTTCACCTTGCCTCTCACCCCTTTGGCATGCGGATGACCGCAGAAAGCGGTGTGACGACCTGCCTCGAAATGGCGGGTCCCGCGCCGAAAGTCTTGAGCTATATGCCGGAAGCGGGTGTTGGGATCAACGTCGCGGTGCTGACCGCCATGATCCCCGGTGACAACCTTTCAGGAAACGATCCGAAGACTGAAGAAATTGACCGCGCGATGACAAAAGCGGTTGAGGACGGCGCGTTCGGCGTGAAGATCCTTGGCGGGCACTTTCCGCTTACTCCTGAAGCCTCAGCTGAAATCATCCGTATTGCCGCGGAGCGGGGAATTTACGCTGCCTGGCACGCGGGAACAACGAAAGCGGGTTCCAACATTACGGGTATGAAAGAGGCGGTCGAGCTGGCGTCTGGCCACCCCTTCCACCTCGCTCATATCAATGCCTATTGCCGGGGACGCGTGAACGGCATTCTCGATGAATGCAAAGAAGCGGAGTCACTCCTGGCTTCCCATCCGGAAATCGTGACTGAGAGCTATCTCTCGGACAGGAATGGATGCCCGCTGAATTTCACCGCGGACGGGAAACCCGCCTCGGAGATTCTGTCTGCGCAGCTCAGGTTCTTCGGTTTTGAACCCACTCGGGATGGAGCTGTCGCTGCGATGAAAGCGGATGTGCTTCGCGCTATTGCCCCGAGAAACGGAACGCTAGTGCTTCTTCCTCCCAAAGAGGGGGTTGAAGCCTTCCTCTCCGGAGAAGCGAAAGACGGTTCGTTCGGAGCTGTGAATCCGATCATCGCGAGGACTTTCTTCGCGACCGCGAAGCGCGCTGACGGCACGTTCCTCGTGGATGGGATCAGCACGGATGGCGGCGTCCTGCCGCGGAACGTCATTGTGCGCGGGGGCTGCGGCCTAATGAAGCTTGGCGGACTCTCGGCGCTCGAGTTTGCCGCGAAAACCTCCCTCATTCCTGCCCGAATGCTGAAGCTTGATAAGAAGGGGAGGCTGTCAGCCGGGGCTGACGCGGATCTCACGCTCTATGACCCTGAGCGGATGACCGCGGTTCACACCTTTGTAAGAGGCGAAACCGTTCTTCGGGATGGCCGGGTGATTGGTCGCGGCGGCACCGTTCTCGTCACTGAGGCAGGTTTGGAAGCCGTTCGCCGGATGGGGCTTCGGACTGAAGTCCTTCCTGGCGGAATACCAACAATAGACAGGACTTTCGGCTCCCTGTCAAAAAACAATCAATAGGAGATCGTTCATGAAAAAGCATTCACTTCTCGCCGCTTCCGTGGCGCTTGCGCTGATCGGCGCGGTCCAGCAGGCATCCGCAGCCAACGTTGAGGTTTTTGGATTCCTGGACCAGGGGGTTACCTACCGGCATGAAGACGGCAACACCGGGATGAAGGGGCCGGTTGGCCAGTCCAAGGCGAACGTCCTTGATAGCGCCGGCTATGTGACGCGTCAGGGTACGAGCCACAGTGTTGAAGAAGGAACGGGAAATGTGAGCACCTGGGGTATCAAGGGCTCTGAAAAACTTTCCGACAATCTTGAAGTGATCTTCCACCTTGAAGACGGGTTCCTCGCGGATGACGGCACGCTTTATATGAATAACGTGCTGTTTGAACGTGAGTCTTCTGTCGGCTTCCGTTCCAAGATCTGGGGCGAACTGAAGGGCGGCCGTATGCCAGCCATGTCAACCGGTTCCGGTACGACCGGGCTGCTGAACAGCCGCGTGAATCCGTTCGGTGCCGGCTGGGGCAATATGACGGGCGGCTGGAAGTTTACCGGTACGCTTGCGTCGGCTCGCTGGAACAACATGATCAACTACAAGACCCCTGTAATGCATGGGGCTCAGCTCCACTTCCAGCATTCGTTCGGCGGTAAGAACGACGCGACAGAGGGGACCTCTGACACAGATCGCTGGACCGCAGTCGGTATCAACTGGACCGGAAACCGCTCGTACGTTGCGGCGGTCGTTGACTGGATCGCTGCCGGCAATTCCGCGAGCCGTCTGACGGATAAGGATACGTGGAAAGCCACCGTGGGCGGGCACTATAAGTTTGACCGTTTCACGCTGTATGGCACAGCCCAGTATCTGAAAAACACGAAGTGGATCGGCGGCTATTCCACGAAGGAATACGCGCCGCTTCAGCACGCGGGTGATCTGACAAAAGGGCTTGACGGCTGGGCTTTCTCGACCGGCGTTGATGTTCCCGCGGCTGGCGGAACGGTCAAGGTTTCCGCCGCCTGGGGTTTCGGCGAAAACAACAACACGTCGAACCAGAACAAGTACGACCGCGTGAATCTCGGCCTCGGCTATATCTATCCGCTTTCCCGCCGTACATCGATCTACGCGGTCGGCGGCTATTTCTGGCAGGACGCCGATTGGCCGCGGATGAATAAAAAGTTATTGTGGAGCAGGGTAAACATGTTGGGTTTCCATGTGGGTAAGGTTCAGGCACCGGATCAATCGATAGTGCATGACACGGAGTATTGGCTGCAGCAGATCAACCGCGCGTCGGTTGTGGCGAATGTTGAGAGCGGGCTGCTTGACCGGGAACTCGCGAGAAAAATCCGCTCCGCATTGGATGAACTCCGACGGGAAGCGGCGGAGCCAGGCGCCCAGCACTGCGATCTTTATATTCAGTTTGAGCCGAAACTTCTGAAGCTCTGCGGCATGGAAGCGAGCCGGCTTCATGCGGGGCGCTCAAGTCAGGATATTCTCGCGACGTCGAACGCCGCGCTGAATCAGGAACGACTGATGATGCTCGCGGGTGAAACAGCCCGGCTCTGCGACGCGCTTCTTGAAACCGCGAAGCGGGAGTCAGACGCGCTTGTTCCGGCTTATACAAATGGCGTTCAGGCGCAGCCGACGCTTTACAGCCACTATCTCCTCGCTCAGGTCTACGTATTCAGCCGCGATATTGAGCGCATGGTGGAATGCGTTCGGCGTCACGATGTCTGCCCGATGGGAAGCTGCGTCTGCAACGGTACCGGCTGGCCGCTCAATTCCGCCCGTATGGCTGAACTGCTTGGGTTTGAACGGACAGCGGATAACGCGTTTGACGCGGGGCAGTGCCGCGGAAATGACCTCCCGCTTGAGGCAAGCCAGATCGCGGCCTCTGTCATGCTTCATATTGATGCGTTTCTTGCGGATTTCATGACGCAGTATTCCCAGACAAAGCCCTGGATTCACAGCGTGGATCCGAATGGCGTCTATCACTCGAGCGCGATGCCTCAGAAACGGAATCCCGGTCTTATCAACGACTGCCGGCGGGATGCGGGTCTCGTGATCGGAGAAGCGCAGGGAGTTCTGATGCGTATGCAGAACCTGACGCTTGGCATGGCGGATGTCCGCGACTCCTGGTCTATGGAGAGTCTGATGACAGACGCGGCTGTGGTTGTGAAAACCTTTGCCGGTATTGTGAAGTCGCTTCGGGTAGATCGGGAAAGAGCACTCGCCGAGCTGAACGCCGAATGGACCTGCACGCAGGAGATCGCCGATACGCTGATGCGGGAGGCCGGGATTGATTTTCGGACAGGGCATGGGTTTGCCTCCCGGTTTGTGACATATGCCCGGGAGAAGGGACTGACGCCAGCCAATGTGAAGTACGAGGATTTCTGCGGTGTCTGGTCTGAATTTGCGGCAGGCAAGGACCTTCCTCAGTCTTTCCCGCTGAGCACCGGGCAGCTGAAACAGGCGGTGAAGCCCCGTCACATTCTTGAAAACCGAAAAACCCCGGGAAGCGCTTCTCCTCTGATGCTTGAGGACCAGATGAAATCCGCGTCCCAGATGGTCAGAGCGATGAAGAGCCGAGTAGACTTTTTCATTCAGAGCCGAAAAGAAGCGGAAAAAACGCTCGAATCGGAATTGCAGGTCCTTTGATAAGCGGTCTGCCTTAAGGAGAGAAAGAGCATGAACGCCGAAATGACGCTGCAGCTCGAAAAACGCCGCTGGTGGATTCTCGCGGTCATAGGATTGATTAACCTCTGCGCGGGATCGATCTACGCCTGGAGTGTGCTGGCGGCCGCGAGCGCCGCGAAGCTCTCATCAGTCCTCGGCACAGCGGTAACGTCGGGTGACCTCGCTATTGCGTTCGGGGTCGCGAATGCGGTGGGACCGATTCCGATGATTCTGGGGGGAGCGATCAATGACCGATTCGGTCCCCGGACCGTCATTGTGGCAGGCGGTTTCCTGATGGGCTTAGGGCTGATCTGCTGCGGTCTCGCGGAATCCGTGGGGACTCTGATTGCGGCGTACGGCGGTCTTTTCGGTCTGGGTCTGGGGCTGACCTATGGGGCCTGCATCACTACCGCTGTCCGTTATTTCCCGGACCGACGCGGGATGGCAGGGGGTATCGTGACGGCGGCCTATGGCATGAGTTCGGTGCTTGTGCCGCCGATTGCTCAGGCTCTGATTGGCACTGTCGGCATTACCGCGACGTTCATTATTCTCGGAACGGTCTGTGGGGTTGCCATCATGGCCGGTGGGTTTGTCTGCAGGCAGTGTCCTCCTGATTTCGTGCCGCACGGCATGGTGAAAAAAGCGAAAGCAGAGGCGAAAGGGCTCACCTGGCGCGAAATGCTGAGGAGCCCGGTCTTTTACCCCATGATCGCGCTGCTTCTCAGCGGGGCCTTCGCGGGGATGATGATTATTTCCCAGGCGGCATCCATCGCGCGCCATGAAATCGGGATGACGGCTGCGGCCGCGGCGGTATCGGTTTCTGTCATTGCGCTTTTCAATATGGCGGGCCGCCTTGTGGCGGGAATTCTTTCTGACCATCTCGGGCGGATCGCGGTGCTTGCCGGAGCGCTCTGCCTGTCGCTCGCCGGGCTCTTTACGCTGATGACCGCGGGGATGGGGGATTTCGCGCAGTACTACCTGGGCTGTGTCCTCGTGGGACTCTCCTTTGGCGCCTTTATGGCTATTTACCCGGGCTTTACAGCTGAAAGGTTTGGTACTGCGCATTCAAGCGTCAACTACGGGATCATGTTCTGCGGCTTCGCTGCCGCAGGATTCGGCGGCCCCGCGCTGATGCGCTGGATGCAGAACACGGGCTTTGCCTTCTCAGACTGCTGTATGGTTGGCGCGGCGTTCTGTCTTTTGGGACTTGTTTTCGCGGCAGTCTGCCGCAGGATGATGAAGTAGGGCACAGAGAGAAGTCAGAATCCAGAGTGCATTTTGGGGCGGCTGCCGATGAAGCCGCCCCACTTTTTTCTGTTGGCCCCCCCGTAAATCAGGCGTTTCCAGTGGAATCATTACTGTCAGTGGGCTTTTCCTACGTCTTTGCGGCGGCGGGAAATCGGTCCCGGAGATTTTGTTTCGCTGGGGCTTGACTTTTTATCAGAATGGTAGCTATAATGCGCCGTTAACCTGTATCCGAGATTCTCGTTGAACAGTTCCCCCGTTCAGCACTCGGACCACGGCAGATGCCTTGCCGGAGGGACTTTTTTTTTTGCTCAGAGGTTAACCATGCGACTCCTTCAGAGAGCACTCACGTTCGATGACGTTCTTCTCGTTCCGGCGTACTCCAATGTGCTTCCCAGACAGACTTCCCTGAAAACCAAGCTGACGCGCGAAATCACGCTCAACATTCCGCTCGTTTCGGCAGCCATGGATACGGTTACTGAATCCCGTCTCGCTATTGCTCTCGCTGAACAGGGTGGCATCGGCATTATTCACAAGAATATGTCCGCTCAGGCCCAGGCAGCTGAAGTTCGCAAGGTGAAGCGTTTCGAAGCCGGTATCGTGAATGATCCGATCACCGTCCGCCCCGATATGACGGTTGCTGACGTGCTTCGTCTCTCCCGTATGCGCCGCATCTCCGGTTTCCCGGTTGTCGCTGAAGACCGCACGGTTCTCGGCATGGTGACGAACCGCGACGTCCGCTTCGAAGACCGCAAGGATGTGCCGGTTTCTGCCGTCATGACTCCCCGCGAACGCCTCGTCGTTGTGAAGAAGGGCGCCTCCCTCGAAGAAGCCAAGGCTCTGATGCACCAGCATCGCCTCGAGCGCGTTCTGGTCGTTGACGATCAGTTCAAGCTCGCCGGCCTGATGACGGTCCGCGATATCGTCAAGGCTGCTGAATTCCCGAACGCCGCTCACGACGCCTCCGACAAGCTCCTCTGCGGCGCTGCTGTTTCCGTCGGTGCCGGCACTGAAGAGCGTATCGAAGCGCTGGTTGAAGCCGGCGTTGACGTCCTCTGCGTTGATACCGCTCACGGCCACTCTCAGGGTGTGCTTGACCGCGTCAACTGGGTTAAGAAGAACTACCCGAATGTTCAGGTGATCGGCGGCAACATTGCTACCGGTGACGCTGCCAAGGCTCTCGTCGACAACGGCGCTGACGCTGTCAAGGTCGGTATCGGCCCGGGCTCCATCTGCACGACGCGTATCGTTGCCGGTGTTGGCGTTCCGCAGGTTACCGCTGTTTCCAATGTGGCTGAAGCTCTCGAAGGCACCGGCGTTCCGCTGATCGCTGACGGCGGCATCCGCTTCTCCGGTGATATCGCCAAGGCTCTCGCTGCCGGCGCTTACTCCGTGATGATGGGCTCCATGTTCGCCGGTACTGATGAAGCTCCGGGCGAAGTGATCCTCTCCCAGGGCCGCACCTTCAAGTCCTACCGCGGCATGGGTTCCCTCGGCGCTATGAGCCACGGCTCCGCTGACCGCTACTTCCAGGACAACAACCAGGGCAACATCTCCAAGTTCGTTCCGGAAGGCATTGAAGGCATGGTTCCCTACAAGGGACCGGTCGGTGCCATCATTTATCAGCTGATGGGCGGTCTGCATTCCTCCATGGGCTACTGCGGCTGCCCGACGATCGACGATATGCGCCACAAGGCCGCGTTCGTTGAGATCACGGCTGCCGGTATGCGCGAATCTCACGTCCATGACGTTCAGATCACGAAGGAAGCTCCGAACTATCACCAGCAGTGATAATTCGATCTGAATTGATGAATTAAAATCAGCGGATACGTTGGAAAGCGGCAGTGCTCCTGCTGGCCAATGTATCCGCTTTGCTTTTCTTCTAACTTGAAAGAGTGTTCCCCCATGAATCATGATCGCATTCTGATTCTCGACTTCGGCAGCCAGGTCACCCAGCTGATCGCCCGCCGTGTCCGAGAAGCGCATGTGTATTGCGAAGTCCATCCGAATGATGTCTCTGAAGACTTCATCCGTGAATTTGCGCCGAAGGGCATTATTCTCTCCGGCTCCTATATGAGCGCCTATGAGGAGTCGAATGATCAGGCGAGCCCCGCGGTGTTCAGCGCCGGTGTTCCGGTTCTCGGCATCTGCTACGGCATGCAGACGATGGCGACTCAGCTCGGCGGCAAGGTTGAGCCGGGCACGAAGCGTGAATTCGGCTACGCTGAGGTCCGTGCCCATAACCACACGAAGCTGCTGGAAGGCATCGAAGACTTCAAGGGCCCGAATGGTGAAGGTTTCCTGAAGGTCTGGATGAGCCACGGTGACCGTGTTTCCGAGCTTCCCCCGGGCTTTGTCGTGATGGCGTCCACTCCCTCCTGCCCGATCGCGGCAATGGCGGACGAAAACCGTCACTTCTACGGCGTTCAGTTCCACCCGGAAGTGACCCACACGGAAAAGGGCCGCGAGATTCTGCAGCGCTTTGTGCTCGGTATCTGCAACTGCAATCCGGACTGGGAAATGGGTAACTTCGCGAACGAAGCGATTGAAAGCATCCGTGCCCAGGTGGGTTCCGATGAAGTGATTCTCGGCCTTTCGGGCGGTGTGGATTCTTCCGTTACTGCGGTTCTGATTCACAAGGCTATCGGTAAGCAGCTCACCTGCGTGTTTGTTGACAACGGTCTTCTCCGACTGAATGAGCGCCAGCAGGTTCAGGAAATGTTTGAGAAGAACCTCGGCATGAAGCTTGTCGTGGTGAACGCGGAAGAGCGCTTCCTGAACGCCCTGAAGGGGGTTGCGGATCCTGAACAGAAGCGCAAGATCATCGGCCGTGAATTCGTTGCCTGCTTCCAGGAAGAGGCGAAGAAGCTTACCGGCGCGAAGTGGCTTGCCCAGGGCACGATTTATCCTGACGTGATTGAATCCGCCGCCGCGAAGACGAAGAAAGCGAAGGTGATCAAGTCTCACCACAACGTCGGAGGCCTGCCTCCCGATATGCACCTGAAGCTGCTTGAGCCGCTCCGCGGACTCTTCAAGGATGAAGTGCGTGAACTCGGTATCAAGCTGGGCCTGCCCCGCGAGATGGTGTTCCGTCATCCGTTCCCCGGCCCGGGCCTTGGTGTCCGAATCCTTGGCGAAGTGAAGAAGGAATACGCGGATCTGCTACGCGCGGCTGACGCGATCTTCATTGAAGAACTGCATAACGCCGGCTGGTACGACAAGGTTTCCCAGGCCTTCACGGTTTTCCTCCCGGTGCGCTCTGTGGGCGTCATGGGCGACGGCCGTACTTACGACTGGGTGGTGTCGCTGCGCTGCGTCGAAACGACGGACTTCATGACGGCCAAGTGGTCTCACCTGCCGTATGAGCTTCTCGGCAAGGTCTCCAACCGCATTATCAATGAAGTGAAGGGCATCAACCGTGTCTGCTATGACGTCTCCGGAAAACCGCCGGCGACGATTGAGTGGGAATAATCCCGCTCAAAACGCTGATCTGAATTGAGAAGCGAAAGCCTGAGGAATGACAGATTTCCCCAGGCTTTTTATTTACTGAAATGACGGAACTGAGTGCTCGGACGTTTCGGCGCTGCAAGAAGTTCACTGAAAAAAAGAAATCTGTTGAATCCTCTTCGGAAAATAAAACAGAAACTGAGAAATAAAACGATGACTGAAATTTATCAATATCCAGCAAAAGCCACCCCAAATGGGGAAGGAGGCTTTATCGGCTCATTCCGGGATGTGCCGGAGGCTTTGACTGAGGCCGAAAGCATTGAAGAACTGAAAGAGATGGCGCTAGACGCGCTGGTCACTTCGATCGACTTTTATGAAGAAGACGGAAAAGAATTTCCGGCACCTTCAGCGCCGCAGCCCGGTGAGTTGATGATTGAGCTGCCGCCGGAAGCCGTTCAGAGGATCAAAGCGCTTAAAGCTCGATAAACTGAGGCGCATTGGATTAAAACCGCTGCCAGGGGTTAAGGTGCGACTATACGCCGCGCCCTTGCCGCGGTTTTTTGCGCGTAAATCAGAAGGGGTTTTGTGGGGTATCCGTCATGCGGATTCCTATTCATAAAATGTATAAAAACATAATCAGAAACGGTGTGTTATTCCGGCAGCAACCTGCGTAATCCGGGTTTTCTGCCCCGGCGCCGTGTCAAAGTCCTTTTTGTACTGCTGGTACCCGATGCCGGTATAAATCTCAGTCCGCTTGCTGAAGGCATAGTGATAGCGGATCGCCGCGCTGAAGCCTGTCAGATCGTACGTTTCGCCTGCCTGCGCGAATTCTTTGCCGTAGCGGCCGGTGGCGTACCCTGTCATCACTTCAACTTTGTTTTTCCCGAGTGGAATGACCGCGCCGAGACCAACCGCTGTACTGCTGAGGCGGCCGTAATCTGTCGATCCATCAGCGAGTTTCCCAAGCCAAAGTCCAGCGAGATTATCTGCTCCGGTGACATACTGCAGACCGCCGAGAAGCCTGAAAGTCCCAAAGTCGTAACTCCCCGCAAGCCCATAGACCTGTTTATCATCCCGCTTTCCGAAACCGGTAACGGCGGCGTATCGGACGCGTTCCGCTGTGATGACAGCGTTCAGGGCTCCCCGTCGGTAGGATGCGGCAGCACCGAGATATCGTTCATTCCCGCTCTCATGCGGTGCTTCATTGCCTTGCGCGAAGGAATACTGGAGGTACCCCGTGAACCCGGCGGCAGAGGGAGACTCATAAGTCACCGTGTTGTTGCGGCGCGTGTCAAAGGAATAGGGGCCGGTAATGAGGCCATCCCCCCCGTCAAAAGCGTCTCCGGTGCCGAAAAACAGGTCATACGTTCCGGCTGCGGAGGAAAAGGTGCCGATCCGGCCAAAAGTGACTGTGCCGTAGGGAGAGCTGACATCCACTGTCGACTGGCGGTGGAAGAGCCGCCCGCCTTTTTCGTTCCCGGTGTCTGATTCAAACTGATTTTCGAGTTTGAACCCAACTCTCCAGCCGCTGCCGAGCGATTCCCCGCCTTTGAAGCCGAAACGGGAACCGGCGTTCTGCCCGCTCATCATCTGGAGGCTGTCTGTTGTAGTGCCTTCAGTGGTGGTATGGGAGTAGCGAAGTCCGGTATCAATGACACCGTAAAGTGTCAGATCAAAAGCAAAGGCAGTCCCCGGTATCAGAAAAGCAGCTCCCAGTGCAGCTGTGAGTCGAAAATTCATGGTGAGGTTCCTTGAGTCAGAGAACGAATTCAGGCTTTTACAGCATCAATACGGAACATCCGGACCGGGTTAAATGTTTCATCGCATTCAAGATAGATCCGGTCAGAAAGAGAATTGTCAAGGGAGACGCGCTCAAAACCGATTTCGGTCAGCACCTGAAAGTCCCAATCCGGACGGCGTTCGGCGCTGATTCCAAGGCTGTCCTTGATCCGATCGCATTCAGCTAGGGAATTGTCTGACAGCCCCTTATGGGCGTTCTCGACCCCCTGATCCTTGAGGTCATGAGTCAGAGACTCGAAGGACACAGAACCGTAGTCAGCATCGAAATTGATCAGACGGCCGCCCTTCTTCAGAACGCGGAACCATTCGCTGTAGGCGGTTCTCGCGTCTGGCAGTGTCCAGGTGAGATTGCGGGTGAGGATGAGATCAAACGTTTCATCCTCAAAGTCCAGTGCCTGAGCGTTCATGACCCGGAATTCGGCGTTGACGTCGAAGTGAGCCGCCGCCGCTTTTGCTTCAGCAATCATTTCAGGTGACAGATCAATCCCTGTTACCTGATGGCCGAGCGGCGCCGTGATGATCGGGAAGAAACCGGTTCCGGTACCCACGTCAAGGATACGGAGAGGATGGAGGGTGCCTAGCACCGCAGAGGCAATCTCATGCATCCAGCGGGATTTCACCGGCCCCGAAAGTTCAGCGAGACGTGTTTTTCCGAACCCCTCAGCGCGGCGATTCCAGTATTCAGTAATTTCCTCTTCAATATCGCGATCAAACGTCTGGATAAGGGACGGGGTTATGGAAGTTTTTTCGGTCAGCTGTTCAGAAATCATGGTCTGCCTTTCAGTGTGAGTCCGGCCGCAAGCCGGGTTTTTTCTTTAAAAAGTGAGGCAAGCCGTCTGAGGAGCGGATTCTCAGACGTGTCGATTGCCCGGGTATCGATCTGAAGCGCAGCGCGGCCATCCTCGAGCAGGACGGCATCGGTGCAGATTGACCGAAGGGCTGCCAGATCGTGAGTGATAAAGAGCCAGGTTGACTCAGGGGTTTTAAGGCTGCAAAGGAGCCGCAGGATGTCCTGCTGCAGTGCGACATCGAGCCCGGAAAGCGCTTCATCAAAAATGATGAATCGGGGGGCGGGAGCCAGAGCCCGCGCGATGCAGACCCGCTGGAGTTCACCGCCGGAGAGTTCATGCGGGAATCGCTTCGCGAAGTCCTCGGGGAGTCCGACCTTTGAAAGCATTACCGCGGTCTTCTGCGGGATTCCGGCATTCAGGCCTGCGATCCGCAGAGGCTCCGCGATGATGTCCCCAACGGTTTTATGGGGATTCACCGAGTCCGTGTAGTTCTGCAGCACAACGCTGAGCGACCCTGGGTGCGCTTTTTTCCAGGCTTGGACCATCATTCCTTCGAAAAGCACCTGTCCGGAATCCGCTTTTTCCAGTCCCAGAAGAATCCGTGAAAGTGTGCTTTTCCCAGCGCCTGAGAGTCCGATAAGCCCTGTGCAGGCGCCTCTTTTCAGAGTAAAGGAAACGCGATCAAGAACTTTGGTGCCTTTGCCGCGGAAAAGAAATCCGGGGCCGGCATAGGTTTTGCACACATCCCTAACTTCAATAAATGGAGTGGATGAGGAGGGCATTGCCGGGCGGTCTTCAGGCAGAGTTCTGAGCGCGGAAAGAAGCCGTCTGGAAGCGGGGTGCTCTGCATCCGCGAGTCTCCCTGGAATGAGGGTTTCGACCGTATTCCCCTGATCGACGACATAAAGCCGCGATGCGATTGACATTACAGACGCCACGTCATGCGTGATCACAATCAGGGCGGCCCCGGTTTCCTTCTGCGCATCGAGAAGTTCCGTGAGGACAGATGAGGAGGAAAGAATATCGAGGGCCGAGGTCGGTTCGTCAGCAACAATCAGGCGCGGTTTGAGAAGCCGGACGATAGCTGTCATGCATCGCTGCAGCATGCCACCTGAGAGCTCACATGGGAAACGGCGGATTACGTCTTCGGGCCGATCAAAACCCAAACGGCGAAGCGTGGCAAGGATGGAGGATCGCGCCTCAGGCTTTCCCATGTCTGGGAAAGCGCTTGTCAGTGTTTCTTCAATCTGGAGCCCGATCCGGATCAGGGGATCAAAGGCTTCCATCGGCTGCTGAGTGAGCAGCACGGCGTCCCGGCCGAGACGGAAGGGACGGGAGGATGAGGCCGGAATGGCGGGACCGCCCAGCCAGGAAATGCTCCCCGAGAGGCTGAACCGCGCGGGCAGAAGCCCCAGCGAAGCGAGGACAGACGTGGTTTTTCCGGCGCCGGACGGACCAACGATCGCGATGCATTCTCCAGAACGCACTTCGAAGGATGCATCTCTTACAAGAGTCCGGCCGTTTGGGGCCTTTATCTGCAGACGGTCAGTTTTCAGAATCAGCTCATTCATGCCTGATCTCCTTCCAGAGTGACATGCCGCATATCGAAAACATCCCGAAGTGAGTCTCCGAGGAAATTAAAGGCGGCGACCGTGATCAGAATCGCGAGTCCCGGGGGAAGCATCTGCCAGGGGTAGAGTGAGAGAACATTTTTTGCTTCTGACAGCATCATTCCCCACTCCGGTGTCGGAGGCTGTGTACCGAGTCCCAGGAAGGAGAGGGATGAAATCATCAGAATCACGGCTCCGGTATCAATCGTCATCAGGACGAAAAATTCTCCGGCCGCCCCCGGAAGCAGGTGAGAGAAAAGAATATGAGACCTTGAGGCACCGGCCGCGCGGGCATACTGAACATATCCGGACTGCATGATCGAGCGGAGAATGGTCCGCATCATCCGGGCGTACCAGGGCCACTTTGCCGCGGCGCAGGCAAAAAGGATATTGCCGAGCCCGGGTCCCGCGATTCCGACGATCGCGAGTACAAGGACGGCTGACGGAAAACTCATAAAGATATCCGCGGCTCTCATCATCAGGGATTCGGCTCTGCCGCCCAGAATGACAGAAACCGCACCAAACACAGCGCCGGCAAGGCACGTGATCAGCATGGCAGCCGCGCCCGTGAAGAGTGTTGAGCGGATTCCCCAGATAAGACGTGAAAGCAGATCCCGGCCGAGAGAATCCGTTCCGAGAAGGTGTGAGAGGGACGGTGAAAGGAGCTTTTCAGTCAGACTGATTTCAGTCGGACTGGAAAGCGGGAGAACCGGGGCGAGAATCCCAATCACCGCGATCGCGAGGATAAGCCCGGCAGCCGCGGTCGCCCCGCGGTTTTCTCTGAATCGTCTGAAGAGAATATTCATTTCATCCCTCCTCAGAGTGTCGAGCCCTGCCGTCTCGGACGGGGGTCAAGCCAGGCGGTAAAGATGTCTCCCGCCAGGTTGAAAAGGATGAAACACACCGCCATCAGCAGCACATAGGCTTCAATCACCGGGAAGTCACGGTTGAAAATTGCCGTGACGCAAAGCCTGCCGATTCCGGGCCAGGCAAAAATACATTCGACAACGAAAGCCCCGGCGATCAGCTTCGGGATAGACATCGCGAGTGCGGTTGCGCTGCCTCGGAGAGAGTTCAGCAGTTTATGAAGCAGAATCCGGTTCCGTGATAGACCGCGGCTCTCAGCGAAAAGCACCCAGCCGGCATGATTTGTTTCCACCATTTCCGCCCGGATGAGGCGCACATAGGTGCCGATATAGGCGAGTGACAGTGTCACGGCCGGGAGAATAATGGAATCCGGCCGTGTCATGCCGCTTGTCGGCAGCCATCCAAGGAAAACGGAGAAGAGCCACATCAGGAGGAGTCCGGCCCAGAAGTCAGGGAGGGCGGAAAGGGCGAAGACCGCAGATCGGATCAGGTGATCTGTTTTACCGCCCTCGCGCGCCGCGCAGACCGCGCCGCATAGGACAGAGAACGGAATGATGATGGCCAATGCTGCGGCCGCGAGTTTCAGTGTGGCAGGGAGCGCCTTGGAAAATTCCTCCGCGACAGGACGTCCGGAAACCCAGCTGCGGCCAAGGTCTCCATGAAGAGCAGAGGTGATCCAATCCGCCCATCTGACGATTATCGGGCGGTCGAGTCCCATTTCGGATCGTGTTTCCGCTACGAGCTCAGGTGTCGGCACCATGGCATTTACGCGGATCGCGACCTCAGCCGGATCGGAAGGCGAGAGAGAGGTGATTAAAAACGAAATCATCGATATCCCGATAAGAATCGGGATAAGAAAGATGATCCGTTTCAGAATCAGCCGCAGCATTGGGCGTCTCTCTCCTTATTTGGCGTCTTTGAAGAACATATCTTCAAACGGAATTTCGTACTGCGACACCCTGAATCCCACTCCCGAGAGTGAAGTGCGGTAAACCGCTTTGGTTCGGGAGTAGGAAATCGGAACGTAGACCGCGGAGTCATGAATCCGGGTGAGAATGTCGCGGATCATGGCGGCGCGTTTCGTTTCAGACTGTTCCGTCATGAGAGATGTAATCTCCCGATCAATCAGAGCCTTGTCGGGCAGACCGGTCTGCGCCTGGAAATCGCCGTGAGCCGGAATACGCCAGCTTGAGAAGTAACTCTGCGGATCGTACGGAGCGCCCCAGGAGAGCGAGTACTGCATGTCAAACTTTCCGGTTCTCTGACGGTCGAGATAAGCCTGTTTTTCTTCACTCCGGATATTCATGCGGATGCCAACTTTCGCGAGATCAGACTGAATAGCCTCAGCAATTGCCTTTTCCTGAGTGTTATTGGAGTTGAACCAGAAGGTGACCTCGCAGGGTTTCCCATTCTTTATATAGATGCCGTCAGAACTCTTTTTCCAGCCGTCAGACTGAAGGATCTTCTCAGCCGCGGCAGGATCATAGGGGCGGGGTTTCAGTGGGACATCGCAGCCCGGAACATTTTTCGCGAAAAGCGTTTCTGCCGGAGCCTCAAGCCCGTTCAGAACGCCTTCAGTGATCGCCTTGCGGTTGACCGCGCGCTGAATCGCTTCACGTACAGCCGGATCGGCGGTGACAGGGGCGTTTTTCGGGTTTGAATTGAGGAGCACGGCGCGGCTCGCGATAGGATCACTCGCAAGAACCGCGTACTGGCCTTCCTTCTGAAGTTTCGCGAAGGCGTCACTCGTGATCTGGTCGCCGTCAGAACCGAAGATAAGATCGATTTCGCCTTTCTGCAGCGCCATCAGCATCGTCTGGGCGTCTGGCATAACGGTCCAGCGAATGCTCTGAAGCTTCGGCTTCGTGCCCCAATAGGAGGTGTTTGCCTTGAAAACGGCATACTGGTTCTGCTTATGTTCGGACAGTACCCAGGGGCCCGTGCCGCTGAGACAGGTAACGCCGTCCTTTGTGGAACCGTTCTTCATGCATTTCGGGGAAATGAACCGGAACGGACGCGTGACGCTTAGTTCAGTGAGCGTCGGGTAGTAAGCATGATGGAGCTTAAGAACCACCGTATCAGGGGAGGGGGCTTCGACAGAGGCGATCTCGTTGGTGAAATCAAGCCAGGCGTGCCGGATCTTATTCTGGAGCACCGCCTCGATATTCAGTTTGACAGACTCAGCGTCAAACGGAGTCCCGTCTGAGTATTTGACGCCCTGACGAAGCCTGAAGGTATAAGTACGGCCGTCCGGAGAAATCGTCCAGCTTTCGGCAAGCCAGGGCTTGATACCATCCTTTGTGCTGACAACGAGAGGCTCAAACACCATGGCCTGTGCCGCCATTTCACCGAGATAAAGATGGGGATTGATGTTCCGGATGTCCTTCATTGAAGAGTAGCGGAGCTCAGTGCTGTCCTTCTTCACACTGTTTCCGCAGCCGGTAAGAAGCGCGGAGGAGATAACGGATAAAGCAAGAAGAACGGGCAGTTTTTTCATGAATTGTTCCCGGAAGGCTGCGAAATGATTTTGGCGCCGTTTTGACGCCGGACGGGGAGCAGTATACCTTATTTCATACGAAAATAAAATTCGTATGCAGCAAATGACGATTAAACGAGAGGATAGCGAGTGACCCTGTCGGAGGATGGAATCCTGGCCATTTCCGATATTCTTAAAAATTTGTAGACCATAAATTCTGAGAACGGGTCATTATTATTTGGTTTACTTACTCTTCACAAAGACGTGGAATCCGGCTGGTGAGGTTAAGCAATACCGGGAAATACGCGGGATGAACGTCCTGAAATCAGCGGCAGAAGATACAGTGATCCCGTTTTTATTTGATTGGCAGAAGATATGGCACAAATAATGACAAATGACGCAGGATAGTGCCTGAATAAAATATCTTTCAGGAAAAACCCTCGCATTGATAATTAATCTGTGTTACAATTAAGTCTGTCTGCAGGAATTGCCGGCTGGGAAAAAAGATTACCCCATCGGCTTAAGCGCCTCCCGGCGCCAATTGCTCTCAAGCATATTGCGTACTGCATCCGCACGGAAACAGCGTCAGCGGGTGCCAGGAAAACCTGCAAGTTTATTCACGGAATAAGGAGCCTCTGATTCTCCGGACCGTGAATGCCGTTTGAACCGGGAAACATTCCGGTTTCTGAATTCTGGAAGCAGTTATTTTGCTTCCGTCATTATTAGCTGCCTCTTAATTGAATTCTGTCAGCTGAGGATCCTGACGGGAAAGAGTCTCTTCCCGGGTTTTCGAAAAGCACAGAGTTCACCTTCAGGTGATTTGCCTGACCGCATCACGGCGACGCATTCATTTCGGGCGGAATATTCCGCTTATCAGCCCGGCGCTTTCCGGGTCATTGAACCGCTGGACCCCGCAGTGGGTGTTGCCCGGAGCCTGAAGGACAAGAAAGCAGTCCCCTGTTCAACTCTAAAGGAGATTTTGCTTAATGCAGAAAAACAAAAAAATATCTGAGGAGTTGAAGACAGAGATGCATGAGCTGCATCGGGATTTTCACGACCTTTATCCGCTTCATACGCCGAGCAACGAGGAAGACCGGGAAACCGGCTTTGGCTCAGTCGCTACTGAAGAGGAAAAAGCGGATCCTGTCAAAGCCAAAACTGAAAAGAAAAAGCTCACCCCTGTCTTCCTGTTCTCGCTTCTGATTGTTGCGGGCCTCACCGCGGCGTGTCTTGCCTGGCCCTCTCAGTTCCTTGCGGCCACCTCTCAGCTCTGCGACACCATTTCAACCGATTTCGGATGGTTCTATCTGCTTCTTGTCGCACTTATCGTGATTGTCTGCATGGTTTTCATGATAAGTCCGATCGGAAACATCCACCTCGGAAATCCGGGCGATAAGCCGACGTTTTCACGGGCTTCCTGGATTGCGATGCTGTTCTCTGCCGGTATGGGTATCGGCCTGGTGTTCTGGGGCGCGGCAGAACCGCTCGCCCACTTCGCGACATCGACTCCGGGACCTGAAGTGGGTTCTGTTGAAGCGCTCCGCGACGCTTTCCAGTATTCCTTCTTCCACTGGGGATTCTCCGCCTGGGCGGTGTACGGCATTGTGGCTCTCGCGCTTGCGTATTTCCGTTTCCGTAAAAAGGAAAAGGCGCTTTTTTCTGTCACGCTGAAGCCGCTTTTCGGTAAGCACGCTACTGGCCCGCTCGGAACAGCTGTTGATGTGCTGACGGTGCTTGCCACAGTGATCGGCGTTGCGACGAGCCTTGGGTTCGGTGCCATGCAGATTAATGGCGGTCTGAATTACCTCTTTGGCATTCCGAATAACTCAACGGTTCAGCTGATCATCATTGGCATCACGACGATCTGCTTTATTGCCTCGTCGCTCTCCGGTATTTCCCGCGGCGTCCGGTGGCTTTCGAACGCGAACGTCATCATCGCAGTGGCTTTTGTGCTCGCGGCTCTCGCGATCGGTCCGACCGCTCAGACCATGAATGTGCTGGTGACCTCAACGGGCGATTACCTGCAGAACTTCATCAGCATGAGCTTCAACGTGGCACCGTTTGATCAGAGTCACCACGACTGGATCAAGTCCTGGACCATTTTCTACTGGGCCTGGTGGATTTCCTGGTCTCCCTTCGTCGGCATCTTTATCGCCCGTATCTCGCGCGGCCGCTCGATCCGTGAGTTCCTGCTCTGCGTGATCCTGATTCCGACGATCTTCAGCTGCATCTGGTTCGCGGTCTTTGGTTCGCTCACGACCGCGGTGCAGATCGGCGGTGTGAATCTCGCGAATCTGCCGACTGAAACCGTGCTGTACGGTGCTCTCGCTCATTACGATTTCGGGCGCGTTCTCTCGATGGTTGCCGTAGTGCTGGTGTTCTCGTTCTTTATTACTTCGGCCGATTCGGCTTCGTTCGTGCTCGGCATGCTGAGTGAAAATGGAAATCTGGAACCGCGTCTCCGTACGAAAGCAATCTGGGGCGTGCTGCTTTCCGAGCTCACCTGCGTATTGCTTCTTTCAGGCGGTCTTGGAGCCCTGCAGAATGTGCTGATTATTTCGGCGCTTCCGTTCTCTCTCGTGATTGCGCTGCTCCTCGTGTCACTCCACAAGGAGCTGCAGCATGAAAGAGTGCAGATGGGACTCTTCCTGCGGCCGCTGATTCTGCCGAAGGCTGATAAGCCCTTCCGTTCCTATGAGGATCAGAAGACACTGAAGCCGATTGAGATCATCCGTAAGTCCGTAAAGGCTGACCAGACGGTCATGGCTTTTGCGAAGGCAACTGCCGGTATGAGCACAGAGGAAAAAAAAGGAGGCCGTGGCGGTCGCCGAGGGGGTTCTCGCGGAAATGAAGAGCGGGGAAAAGAAATCACCAGCCGCGGCGAAGACTCCGACACCTGAAGCGGCAAAGCCCGCGCCCTCCGGAACACCCGGGTTCATCGGACCGGATTCGGATGACAAAGGTATCGTCGGTGTATCCTGACACCGGACGCTCCTGATTGGATAGAAAACGCGGAGGGAAGAGGTTCCCTCCGCGTTTTCTGTTAGAGAATACTGTGTCCGTCAGGAATCAATTTCCGGTGACTCACCGGCTATACTTAACCGGATTTTCCGAAGGAGTTACTTTTATGCGCGAATGCATGGATGCACCGAATCTTCACCGACGTCTCAATAAGATTCTCGGTCAGGTGAAGGCGATCGACAAAATGGTGGATGAGGATGTGCCCTGCGAAGAAATCCTTATTCAGATCAACGCAGTAAAGGGCGCGATACATCGTGTGGGACAGATTGTTCTGGAAGGGCATCTGCAGCATTGTGTCAAGGAAGGCATTGAAAATGGTGACGCCGAAGAGACGATCAAAAAATTTGCGGACGCCGTGGAGCACTTCACCCGCAGGTCTTGATAATTGATACCCCATGGGGTATAGTCACACCCGTATTCCCTGAATGGGAATAATTTTTATTCTCTTGAATATACCTATACGGGTACTGGCATATGCAGCACACAAAGATCCTTGACCGTGAGGCGATGATTCAGATCGCCATCCTGATTGTAAGCGGCGCATTCCTTCTCGCCTCTTTTGCAGGCGTCCGGATAGCGGGGTTTGATCCCGCCTGGGTTGCCATTGTTTTCTGCGGACTTCCGATTCTGAAGGAAGCTGCGATCGGACTTATCACTGAGTTTGATATCCGGGCGGATGTGCTGGTATCACTTGCGCTCATCGCCGCGGTGGCGATCGGTGAGTATTTCGCGGCCGGCGAAGTGGCGCTCATCATGCAGATCGGGGGACTCCTTGAGGAACTCACCGTGAAACGGGCGCAGGCAGGGCTTGAGCGTCCGGTTGCCATGACGCCGGAAACGGCGCGGATTGTGGGCCCGGACGGCACGGAAACCGTCATTCCGGCAGAGGAAGTCAAAGCAGGTGACACTGTCCGGGTGATCCCAGGAGAAAAGGTACCGGTGGATGGTGAGATTCTGGATGGCATCACATCGATCGATCAGTCCGTGCTGACAGGAGAACCGGTGCCGGTTGACCGGGGGCCGGGCGACACGGTGATTTCCGGGACCGTCAACCGTTTCGGCACCTTCCTCATGAAGGCCACCAAGGTGGGGGATGACCGTACGATCGCCAGAATGGCGGCCCTCATCAAGAGCGCCGATGCCGGAAAAGCGAAGATCGTGCGAGTCGCGGACCGCTGGGCTACCTGGATTGTCGTGATGGCGCTCACCTGCGCTGTGATTGCTTACCTTGCGTCGGGTGAAATCATCCGCGCGGTAACGGTGCTGGTCGTTTTCTGCCCGTGCGCTCTTGTGCTTGCGACTCCGACCGCCGTGATGGCAGCAATCGGGAACGCCGCGCGGCACGGTGTGCTGGTGAAGGAGGGAGACGCGCTCGAGCGGCTTGCTGATGTGAAACAGGTAGCGTTTGATAAGACCGGCACACTGACCGCGGGGAGTCCCCGCGTGGAAACCGTCCGCTCTGTAAATGAGGAAATTCGGGATACGGAGCTCTATCAGCTGGCGGCAGCCTCCGAATCGCTGTCCGAACACCCGCTCGGGAAAGCGATCGTGAATGGCTGGAAAAATGATCATCGGGAGGCGTTCCCGACAGTATCTGACTTCCGCATGATCCCCGCGAAGGGGGTTGAAGCTTTGGTTGGCGGGAAATCCGTCCGGACAGGGAAGATCGGGTTCATCGCGGATGCGGCAGACCCCCGTGCTTCAGAACTGGAGTCCGCTGCGAAGCGCTACCTGGATCTCGGTGACACAGTGATCTATATAGCGGTGAATGGAGTGCCGTCCGGATTTATCGCGCTGAACGATCCGGTGCGGGGCTCAGTTTCCCGTTCAGTCGCGGAGCTTAAGGCGCTTGGTGTTTCTCCGGTGCTCCTGACGGGCGACAACGCCGTGGCGGCAAAGCGTATTGCGGAAGAAACGGGTATCCCCCGCTTTGAGGCGAACTGCCTTCCGGAAACCAAGCTTGAATTCCTGAGAGAGGAGGAGAGGAGCGGGAAACCCGCTGCCATGATCGGTGACGGTGTGAACGACGCTCCGGCTCTCAAAGCGTCCCGTGTCGGTATTGCCATGGGCGGTGTGGGTTCTGATATCGCGATTGAGGCCGCTGACATTGTTCTCGTAAAGGATTCGATTGATGAGGTCCCGCATCTTTTCCGCCTTTCCCGCAGAACGCTTCGGATGATCAAGTGGAATATCACTTTCGCGATGGGAATCAATCTGGTCGCGACGGGGCTCGGAATGCTCGGGCTGATGGGGCCGGTAGTGGGAGCTCTGGTCCATAACGGCGGATCGGTTTTTGTGATTCTTAATTCCGCAAGGCTCCTTCGGGACCGTACCCGGGAAAAGTCCGAACCCGTAAATTTGGTACCCCGAAAAGCGTAGGGCTATGGGCGTCTAGAAATTCCCACCAAATTAATTATTATCGTATTGTGCAGGAAGTAAAAAAATGTTCTAGCTAACAGATTTGGGAACGACATCCCCCTCGGGAAAAACATAACAGAAATCGTGCCCATAAAGGAGCTATCCATGGCAAGTGCAGAAAAGACGCTTCGTCTGATTTTTCCGGATTGGCAGCACGGCGCGAATCCGGGATCGGGGTTCGTGCCCCGGTTCCTGGCAAGCATTGCGCCTCAGGGTGAGCATTCAGAGACCGTCGAAATCACTCCTGGGGATGTGAGCCCGGAGCGGACTCAGAATGAAGTTGTGGCGGCGCGGGCCCTGACTATTCTTTCTCCGGAAGACTTCAAGGTGTGTTACAACGCCGCGCGGGAGGTTCTGGACGCCAAGACACCGGACCGCGTGATCGCGTTTTCGACGGACGGCGCGGCCTGCGTTGCTCCGATTGATTACCTGAATGAAAAGTACGAGGGATTGGGCATTCTGTGGCTCGATGTCCATCGTGAGCCGGTAACGCCGGAGCGCTTCTGGCGTAAGCGTGCCGCGCTGTTCAGCACGTTTATCGGTGACGCGGCACAGATTCCGGGGCTGATGAAGACCTCAGTTCCGCCTTCCCGGTTCTTCTTCGTCAGCACGCGAGCGGACGAGGTGCCTCCTGCGGAAGATATCCAGTTCCATCATCTGGAAATCGGCCTCGCCAAGGAGGAAGCGCTTGACGCTGGCAATACCGCGGTTCTTGACTGGATCAAAGCGTCCGGCATCAAGCACCTAGCTATTCATATTGATATGGACTCCGTCGGCTCGGCGGATATCCGCTCCGGTATCTATCGTGAAGAGGGGCTGGTGGATCTGTCGGAACATGATCTCAACTCTCTTAAGAAGGTGGGAGCGCTGCTTCGGGGCGTGAGCGCAGCCGTTGACGTGGTCGGCATCGGAGTTCTGGAGTATCAGATGCTAGATGCTCCTGAATTCCGGGATATGATCTCCGATCTGCCCATTTTCCAGGGCTGAACAAGAGTTCAGAGGATTAGCGCTGAGAGGGGACAACCTTTTCAGCGCTTTTTCTTACACGGAAATTTCTTGTTGCTAGACTACCCCTGTTTTCATATTTAATGAATGGAGTTTCAGAGCATGGTTTCATCCGCATCTGTTTTTTCGACCGCTAAATGGCTCGAAGCGCAGTCGCTCCTCTTCAAGGCTGTGGCTGTTCTTTTCGGCTCTCTTATTCTGACGGCCGGTTCCTATATCACGGTTCCGATGGTTCCGGTTCCGATCACGATGCAGACGTTCGCGATTACGGTTGTCGGCGCAGTGTATGGCTGGAGACTTGGCGGTCTCACCGTGCTGTTCTGGCTCATGCAGGGCGCTCTCGGTCTTCCGGTTTTCGCTCCGGGCGCGGTCGGCGGTATTGCCCGCTTCTTCGGCCCGACCGGCGGCTACCTCTTCTCCTTCCCGATCTGCGCCATGCTCACCGGCTGGATGGTTGAGCACGGTTTCAGCGGCCGCAGCTTTGTGAAGGGTTTCCTTGCGATGCTTGCCGGCAACATCCTCTGCCTGATCATCGGCGGCGCCTGGCTCGCGGTCATGATGGGCTTTGCGAAGGGCATGGCGCTTGGCGTCACCGCGTTCATTGCCGGTGCCTTCACGAAGTCCGTGCTTGGCGCGGCTGTCCTTCTTGGTATCTCTGCCGGTACGAGCCGGAAGCACAACTAAGAAGCATCAGAGACAAAAAATGCCGGACTGCGTCCGGCATTGCCTCTCAGATACAGATCCGGACGGGAAACCGCCCGGATTTCTTTTTCTCTGATGGTCAGGCGTTGAAAGCAGCGTTCAGTGCCTTTTCAATTTCAGCCTTCGGAGCTTTGTAGGTGCCCTGGAGGAATTTCCCGTTTCCGCCTCCGCGCCCGTTCAGAGCCTGGTTGAGCGGCTTACCGGCGGTCTTGAGATCAGCGGTTTCGGACGCGATCATGTAGTTCCAGGCGGTGTCAGGGTCGGAGCCGGGAACCGCTGCGATCACCGCGCAGACATCGGCCTTCTTTTCTTCCGTGAGCAGATTGCAGAAGGTCTTCAGATCTCCCGGAGTCAGCCCTTCCTCTTCAGCGAGCAGGAATTTTCCGCCTGAGGGGAGGGCATCTGCGCGCATTCTGAAGTAGCGGAGATTAAGTTCAGCGATCTTCGCGTCCCGGGCTTGGACTTCCGCGAGCACCTTTCTCACCGCGGCTGAAATTTCGTCCGGTTTAGCGGAGAGGAGCTGAGACACGGCCTGAGCTTCCTCAACCTTTTTCGCGAAACTCCGGAGAGCTCTGCCGCCGCAGACAAATTCGATTCGGACACCGCCCCGGTGCTTCGAGAGGGTAAGGTACTTGATCATGCCAATCTCCCCCGTCTTCTTCACGTGAGTGCCGCAGCAGGCGCAGCGGTCAAGATCCGGAATGTCGATGATTCGGATGCGTCCCGTGAGTTCTTTCTTGCTCCGGTAGTCGAGTGTCTCGAGTTCAGAGGCGGAGGGGAAGAGCTCTTCGACAGGCACATCTGCCGCCACAGCGTCGTTCGCCGCCTTTTCAATCGCCTTCAGCTCGTCCTCAGTCATCGGACCATTGAAGTCAACCGTGACGATATCGTCATCCATGTGGAAACCCACGTTTTCGTACTTGAATTTCGCGTGTATGAGGCCGGAAAGCACATGCTCTCCGGTGTGGTTCTGCATGTTATCGAACCGGCGTTCCCAGTCGATCTTTCCTTCGACTTTGGTGCCTGCCTCGAGGGGTTTATCGGTGTAATGAATAATGACGCCCTTCACACGGCGCACATCGTTCACCTGAGCGGCACCGAGCGTCCCATGGTCTGCAGGCTGTCCGCCGCCCTCCGGATAAAACGCGGTGTCATCCAGCACCACTTCAAATCCGTTCTTCCCTTCGCTGCACGAAGTCACAGTGGCTTCGAATGACTTCAGGTAGGGGTCCTTATAGAACAGTTCGTTCAACTCTTCCATTCGAAATGCATCCTTTCCGATCACTGAAACAATCTGAAGAGGTCAGTGTACTCGCCTAGGTATTACCTGTTTGAGTCAAAGTATTGCCGTTTTGCCCTGGAGTGTTGCGAAAAAGCAACACTTAATTTTTTCTTAATTCCTTGAATTGACGCAGAATCACTGAAAGGGAATCAAAATAATACGGTCATCCCGTTGATGATAATCATTCTCTTGTAGTAATATCCTCTTCGTTCAAGGCGAGACGCCTTAATTTTTTAACTCAATTTAGGGTTCCAAATGAAAAAGCACCTCATCGCGGCAGCTACACTTGCTACGTTTGCCGGCGCCGCCTTTGCGGCTCCGTCCGTTACGCTCTACGGCGTTGTTGATACCGGCCTCGGCTATCAGCACCAGAAAGTGACCGGCCAGTCCTCGACCGACGAACTCAGCATGACTTCCAGCGTGAATGAGACCTCCCGCTGGGGCCTGACGGGCGAAGAGAAGATCGGCAACACCACCGTTTCCTTCAACCTCGCTGATCAGTTCAACTCTGACGACGGCACTCAGGCTGATGAAGACGGCCGTCTCTTCGGCCGTGAAGCTCAGGTGAGTCTCTCTGGCCGTTACGGCACCCTGACCGCCGGCCGCATCGGCGCCCTGGGCTCCTCCATCGGCACCTATGACCAGATCTTCGCTGTCGGCGACGCGTTCGACGGCGGTGACTGGGATGTGTTCGGTCTGGCTGCTACTCCGATTATCGATAACTCCCTCACGTATCAGTCCCCGAAGTTCGCTGGTTTCCAGGTGACCGGCCAGTACTCCTTCAAGTCGAACTCCAAGGCTGACGGTACTGAAGGCCGCAGCTCTGCTGACCGCTATGCCGGTGCTGCCGTGAACTACGAAAACGGCAACTTCCAGGCTGTGCTCGGCTATGAATTCATTGACCGCAGCTCGCTCGACTCTGCGCCCATTACGAAGGACGGCCAGCTGGTTACCCTCGGCGGCAACTACAACTTCGAAGGCGTTGCTCAGGTCTTCGCGATGGGTCAGTACTTCCGCGGCTGGGATGAAGTCGCCGGCCAGAACTACGAAGACCTCGGTCTGACGGGCAAGGGCCTCAAGGGCTGGGTCGCTCACCTCGGCACGATCGTTCCGGTTGCCGGCGGCGACCTGACGGCTGGTCTCTACTACGTTGACGGCGAAACGGGTGACTCCGCCGCTGTCGAAAGCGGCGATAAGGCGAGCGCTGACGTTCAGTACTACGGCGTCGCTGTCCGTTACGTCTACCCGCTTTCCAAGCGTACGTCCGTCTACGCCGGCGCTTCCTATGGGCAGTCCAAGGTCAAGAATGCCGTCGCGATCGACGATACGAAGACCCAGACGACTTCCGTTTACACCGGCGTGTCGTTCAAGTTCTGATAGCGTCTTCCTGACGTATTCCTGAGAAGAAGGGCCGGAGAGGGGATCCTCTCCGGCCCTTCTGCGTGAGTAATCCCTGCATTTCCCGGCATCAGGCGGCAATCCGCCGTCGCATGGTGTATCTTTTAGCCCTGACGCGAAAGTCGCCTTTTCCTTCCTAACCTATCCGCTACTCTCCATGGAACCGGTGCCGAAATCTGAACCGAAACCTACCCGATCCGGGATAGAGACGCTGCTCAGTCTCCCGGAAAGCATGCAGCTGCCGCCGCCGGACCCGACGACGCCTGAGCATGCCGCGGTGATTCTTTCCGTGTCAGAGAACCCTGGCTACGCGGCGCTGGGCTTTTCAAGGATTATCGCGATCGGGGCGCCGGTGGCGTCCTGCGGACGTGTCGCGGATGCGTGCCGCGGCCGGATCGATTTTCTTGTGACGCCCGGCAGTGAACGTATTCCCTGTCAGTACGCGGTGGTTGAGGCGGAGAGGCTGCTTTCGGTAAAGGATCCTGGAGATCTCTTTTCCCCGGGAAGCGGGTCTGACGCGGAGGAGGAACCGCTCCTCGTGGTCGCCGGTTACCTGAGAGCGGTCGGTCTTGAAAAGGCGTATCGGGAGGGCCATGCCTCGGAGTATCGGGAGGAGCTCCTCCGTGACGCAGGTCTTTACCGGCTGGAGAGAAAGGTGATTGAGTCTCTCAGGCAGCCTGTTCTCGTGCGTCTGATTCCTGCAGAGCGGGTTTCTCCGGCGCTTGCCGCATCGTCCAACATGGCGGGGTACGATCTCTCGGAGGTTATCGAGAAACTGCGCCAGGAGGCTGAGAATCCCGGGAAGCAGCCGGAGCTTTTGCCTGAACTCGCTACCCCTCAGCCGATCCCGGTGCTGTGGCTTGACGCGGAAGGCCGCCCGACACTGGCCTCACTGCTTGAGTTTGTGAGGCGGCGGCCCGCGTCCGAACAGAAGCATTTCCTCAATACGGAAGGTCTGCCTGTCAAAGGCCTGAAAGCAGCCTTCCTGAAGGCCGAGCTTCTCTGCGCTTATGGGGACCGCGCGAGAGGTCTTTTTTCTGACACCATGCATCCGGAGTCAGCCTCGCGAGTGGCTGACGCGCTGCTGGCCGCACTGCCGCTCGCGACAGCGTTTGAGGCCGCCGGAACTCCGGATGTTGTCAGGCTTCTCGCTGACGCGGCTGAGTATGCGTCTTCGTTTGCTGAACCGCCCCAGGCGCTGTCAGCCCGTCTGATTCAGGGGGAACTCGCGGTGCAGCCGGCAGTCGAACTCTGGCTTTTCGCGGCGCTGAACGCGGATCAGGCAGACCGGATCGCGTTCTGCCGCTATGCGCGGGGTTTAAGTGAAATGCTCGCGCACCGCGCCGGCCGGAAAGCGAGACTCACGCTCTCCCGGCAGCTCGCGGCGGATTTCACCGCGTGGCTCGAAGAAAAAGTCCCTCCCAGGATGAGCGCCTTCTTACTGCGCTAATATGTATCACGCCCTTCGCGGCGTGACATTTTTCATTCTCATAGGAAGATCCTGACGATGACGCTCCTTGAAGCTGAAATTCAGAATTTCAAATCTTTCCGTGCTCCGGCAGCGGTGTCCCTGGTGAGCAGCGCAAAGTCCAAAAAGGGAAAGAAAGGCAAGGGGGCGAAGACCCTACCGGTCGCACTTTTCCTGGGAGCGAATGGAAGCGGGAAATCCAACTTTTTTGCGGCTCTCCGTTTTTTGATTGAATCCGTGAATGAGGGGAAGGTTTCTGAAGCCGTCCCGTTCCTTCTCGATGTGGAAAGCCGCCGGCGTCCTACCGTCTTCAGGCTCCGGTTTGGGAACTCCCCGGAATCCTTTTTTACCTACAGCGCGGCGATCCTTGGCCGTGAGGTCCGCGAGGAACTGCTGACCCGGACGGAGTCAGGAGATGAATCCGTGGTTTTCAGCCGGAATGGGAAAAAGACTGAAGTTACAGAGCTCTCTGATAAAGACGCGAGACAGGTTATGCGGAATCTGAGCGCGTCGAGGCTCGCTGTCAGCGATCTTCTGAAGAGCGACGATCCGGCGCTTGAACCCCTGAAGCAGTTCTTCACCGGATTCCGCTTTGAGGATTCCGAAATTCCGGGCACCGCGGCGATTGAGCTTCCGCAGGGGTTCTTCCATCAGAAAGAGATCCGGGACAGGATGACGAAGTATCTGGCGTCGCTTGATCCCAGCATCACGGGACTCACCCTGAAGCGCGGCAGCGGCGCGGCGAACTCCCGGCTCTCCGTCAGCCATTCAGTCCCCGGCGGTCTCACATTCACGCTTCCGCTGGAGGCGGAATCCGCGGGCAGCCAGAAGATGCTCGCTCTCTATTCGAAACTCTTCCCGGTGCTGAAAGAAGGCGGCGTTGCCGTGATCGATGGTCTCAGCGCGAGTCTTCACCCTAGCCTTGTACAGGATGTGATTTCGCTTTTTGAGGCACCTGAAACCAATCCTCATGGCGCGCAGCTGCTTTGCTCGAGCCACGACGCGGTCACTCTTCGGGATAAAAGCCTTCCGTCTGACGCGGTGTGGCTTGTGAATAAAGAGCTTGATGGCGGCTCCGGCATCAGCCGGTTCTCCGGGGTTTCGAAAAAGGCGTCGAAACTGGAAGGCCCGAAGCGTGAAAAGGCTTATCTTTCGGGCGATGTCGGGGGCGTCCCCGCGGGGCATGGTCTCCAGGGACTCGCCGAAGAGGATACGATTCTCCTGCTCTCAAAGAAAGAGTGGAAGAAGCGGAATAAATAAGGATTGATTCCGGGCGGATGAAAAGAGCCCCGCGGTGAGTTTCTCACGCGGGGCTTCTGTGTATCTGGAAATAGGAGAATCAGTGCCTGCCGTGACGGCCTGAGGTGTCAGCGGCTTTTCGCTCAGATGCCCGGAAATCCCAGGGCGGTGTGGGAGACGCGTCCTTCCAGAGACCAAGTTTCGCGGACTTGGCGGCATCCTCAGCCGCTTCATACGCCTTGCGGTCCGCAGGGGCCACGTCCTTTGCATAGTGGCGGTAGTACCAGGCGCAGCCGCTCTTTATCTGCTCAAGATTGATGTTCTTCCCATCGAGCAGCACTTTGCCCACGATCCGGCCATAGCGATCATTGCCGTTATAGTCGACTGTAACCTGCTTGCGGTACACCAGGCGGTCAAGGTTCTGTCGTGAGTCCTGACCGAACGTCTGGTTCTTTTCCGGCGCGTCGATTCCCAGGAACCGCACGCGGTAACGGGTGCCATTCTGCGCGAGAACGGTCACAGTGTCGCCGTCTGCCACCTTCACAACCTGTCCGGAGAGCGTCGCGGCATGACTGTGCGGAGCCGCGGCTCCGAGAAGAATAGCAATCGGAAGAACCCAGTTGAGAAGCGTCGTGCGGTTCATGTTTGTGCCTGATATAAAAAAGAATTCCTTGAGGGCGGTATTCTAGAGTTTCACGGATTTTTCGGGAGGGGGAAGGAACCCGAATTTACGGAAAACTGCCTGAGCTTTGTCTGAAAGCAAAAACTCAGCGAAGGCGTCGCAATTCTTCGTGGGACATTTCCCTGATCTCGGGTGGCACGCCCCGTAGAGAATCTCAGGCATCACTTCATCCGGGATTTCATAGATCACGAGACCTTCCTTTTTCATCCGGTCAGTGTCGCTTGCGTAGACCACGGCAGTGTCCACGCCATGCCGCAGCATGAAGCCCGCGGCGGTTTCCCCCCGCAGATCTTCTGCCGTATGGTTGCCGCCGACCAGCGGAATCGCGTGCTGGCTGATGATCGAGGAGCCGGGTTCACTCCTGTAGATCTTGGCGACGTTTTTAAAGAGGACCTTGGCCCAGTCGCCTCCAGGAGAGACATTCGGCGTGCTGATACCGATTGTGATCGAGGGATCCGTCAGAAGCGAGAGCCAGGTGCTCCTCATGAACCGACGCTCTTCTCTGGAGACGACAACCAGACGGTTCCGGGCATAGACAAAGCCCTTTGTGGCCTTCAGCGCGGTGAGCAGTGCTTTCGGGTGACCGGTATCGGCGGAGCAGAAGATATCGCAGGGAAGGTTTCCTTCGATTTCTGCCCGGAGAATGCCCGAGTGGCCGAGTTTGACAATGACTTCCGTGCCGGTTTCTTCCTGAAAGAGCGAAGCCAGTTCAGGAGCTGCCCGTTCGAGACTCTGGGCTGCGAAGAGGTTGAGAGGGTTGGCGCTTGCCATGGGTTGAGTCACCTTTTTGTAATGCGGGACGCACCGGCAGACTTTTCCGCGGGCGCAATCGTTTCAATCAGTTCAGCTGCTATCTTAAGGCACACATTCGAGTCCGCGAGAATATCGCCTGAAATCTGGAAGATATCCTCTACCCGCTCGCCGAGCGTCGAAATCTTGGCGGTCTGAAGGTTCACTCCGAAACGGGAGAGAACGCTTGAGATAGCGTAGAGGAGACCGAGCCTGTCGTTGCAGGAGAGAGTCAGCAGATACGTGGTGCCGCTCGCATCCGGTTCGATCAGGACCTGAGGACGGATCGGGAAGTGCCTGGAGCGGCGGGAAAGCGGTCCAAGGCGTACCGGCGGCAGTGCCCGCCGCCCTGAAAGGGAGTCTAGGATATTTGAAGATGCGATTTCAAAAACTTCCTGCGGCTCCGGCCGTTTTCCGGCGTCCATCGCGAGGAAGGTATCCAGAGCCTTGCCGTCACGCGTGGTGTGAATCCGGGCATCAAGAACCGAAAGGCTGGATTTCTGAAGGGCAGACACGAGTTTCAGGAAGAGTCCCTTTTCATCATCCGCGCAGACCAGCACTTCATACATCCGATGCGGTGTCATCCGGACGCGGACAAGCGGGAATTCTCCGTTTGACCGGCAGAGCTCTGTCGCGTGCCAGGCAATATCTTCCGGGGTATGCCGCAGAAAATAGGCGACATCCAGCTTTTCCCAGAGCTTCGTGCAGTCTTCTTCCGTGAGACCTGACGTCATCGCGATATCAAGCGCGGTGCTTTTCCTCATTTCCAGAATGGAACTGCGGGTCGGAGCGGCTCCGCCGAGAAGGGCGGCCGTGTGGAAATAGAGACGCTCGAGAAGCTGTCCCTTCCAGTTATTCCAGACCTTTGGACCGGTTGCACGGATATCCGAGACGGTCAGCAGATAGAGCGCCTTCAGTCGGTCGGATGTCCCTACGCGGTCAGCAAACCGCTGCAGCACCGCGGGGTCCGAAATATCTTCTTTCTGAGCGACATGACTCATGGTGAGATGATCGCGGACAAGGAAGGCAATAAACTCGGTGTCGTCCGGGGTAATGCCGTAACTGCGGCAGAATTCCCGCACTTCCTCCTCACCGATTTTCGAATGATCCCCGCCGCGTCCTTTGCCGATGTCGTGGAAGAGCGCTGCGACAATCAGCCGCCAGGTGTCGGGGAGTTCGGCCATCAGCTGGGAAAGAAGCGGAAACTCGTGAGCGTGTTCGGCATACACCAGGTGTCTGAGCCCGCGGATCACCTGAATCGTATGCTGATCAACCGTGTACACGTGGAATAGGTCATGCTGCATCTGCCCGTCAATCCGGGCCCAGGGGGGAAGAATATGATCAAGGATTCCCCAGGTGTTCATGTTCCGAAGAGTCCGGTAGACACCCTTATCAAGCTTCAGAATATCGAGAAAGATTTTGCGGCCTTCGTCTGTCGGCGCAAGATTGACATCAGGGTTCCGAAGTGTATGCCAGAGCGCCCGAAGGAGCGCCGTGCTTTCGCGCGAAATCCCGGGCCAGGTGGCCCGGAGATAAAACGCCCGCAGCATCGCCTCAGGATGACGATCAAACACACCGCGGCGCAGCAGATCAAGTTCTTCTCCCCGGAGGCCGAATTCAGAATCAATCGGGCGTATCGGAGCGGAGTTTTTCCCCGTGTACTTTTCAGACAGTACCTGCAGAAGGATGAGTGAAAGCTGGATCACGGACTTTGCGTTTCGGTAGTAGCTCTTCATCAGAGCTTCGGAAGCCCGGAACGCCTCGCTGTCCTTGAAACCCAGATCGGCAGCAACTGCGGCCTGCAGATCAAAGAGCAGCCGGTCCTCATGCCGATGGGCTTCGATATGGAGATAAACGCGCAGTTTCTGCAGAAACACCATCGCGCGGCGGAGCTCTGCCGCTTCCTTCGTGGTAATCAGTCCATGAGAGGCAAAATCCTGAAGGGATTTTCCGAAACCAGATGCCCGCGCAACCCACATAAAGACCTGCAGGTCCCGGAGACCGCCGGGATTCTCTTTGACGTTGGGTTCGAGCGCGTAGGGAGAGTCACCGGCCCGGGCATGTCGCTGATGCATTTCGAGCATCTTGTCGCGGAAAAAGTCTCGCGGTACCAGCTGCATCGTGAATTCACACTGGAACTCATTGAAGAGCGGACGGCACCCGCCGATAAACCGAGATTCCAGAAGTGAGGTGCAGACCGTAATGTCGCTTGCGGCAGCGAGGCACTCGGTCACGGTTCGTTCCGTAGCACCTACGGTGAGGCCGAGATCCCAGAGCGAAGTGATGAAGCTTTGAATCGGGGAGCGTTCCTCTTCCGTCAGTCCCGGCGGCACGAGAACGAGAAGATCAAGGTCAGAGTAGGGGAACATTTCCGCGCGGCCGTAACCGCCGACAGCAACAAGCGCGATACCGTCCGGAAGGGTGTGCGCGGCAAACTCCCTGAGCACGGCGCGGTCTGTGGCGGCGCTTGTGGATGAAAGAAGCTTTGCGCTGTCATGATCGCGTTTGAACGCTTCGATCAGCTGTTCCCGTTCTGTATCGAAGATACGGCGGTTTTCGGATACCATGCGCATGGAAATGAGGCCCCTCCTGAAGAGATAAGTCTATTTTGCATCACCTTGGAAGGTGCCTGCCGGAAGCGAACCGGCCTCTCGTCCCATTTGGCAGTGATCGGAGTTTAGAATCATCGGATAACACGAAAATTCCGCATCCCCGGAAGGCGCAAAGCCTGGCGGAATTTAAAAACGAAATGAGGTTTCCATGCAGTCCCGTCTTGCCGGTCCGATTCTTATTCTCTTAAGTGCGCTCTGTTTCTCGGTTACGGGAACGCTTCAGGCGCTAGCTCCGGCCGGAGCGACCCCGTGGGTGATTGCTGAGGTCCGGATGGTGACATCGGCCTTCTTCCTTTTTCTGTGGTGCGCTGCGACCGGGAAACTTCCGAAACTCACAGCGGACCTTCCCTGGCGCGCCATCATTATCTGCGCCTGCTGCACGTGTCTGTATCAGCTCTTCTTCTTTTTCGGAGCGCTGAAGCTGGGTGTGGCGGTGGGCACTGTGGTCTGTGTTGGCGCGACTCCGATCATGTCAGCCATTGTGGCGAAATTCGTACTCGGTCATTCACCGCGGCCGATCTGGTACGTCGCCACGCTGATCGCTGTGATCGGAATCGGGCTTCTCAATATCAAAAGCTTTGAAGCCGGAAATTTTGGCTGGGTCATCGTCCCGCTTCTGGGTGCCATGGTCTACGGTATCTATATGAACGCAAGTCCAGAGGTGTCCTCTCATATGCAGCCTGAGGCGGGCATCATGATCGGACTCTGCATGATCAGCGTGATGCTCGCGCCGGTTCTGGTGCTCTTTCCGATTGACTGGATCTGGAGCTCCCCCCGAGGGCTTCTTGTCTCGGCCGCGTTTGGTATAGCGGGGGGCCTTGGCTTTGGGCTTTTCTTCCTTGGCATGAAAACGACGGCTCCGGTTGTGTCAGCGACGCTTTCGCTTGCTGAGCCGATGGGGGCAGCCTGCCTTGGTATTTTCCTTCTGGGTGAAGACAGCAGTCTTCCGACAATATCCGGTATCGCGCTCATCATTGGCGCGATTCTGATCCTGATTCTTGATGGCGCGAGGGTAGAAAAGGAAGCGAAAAAGGCAGCAGGCTAAAGCTGCCGGTAAATCTCAACGGGAAGCTGTGAGGGTTCAGTCTGGGCTGAGGCAGAGGCCCGGTGCCTGAATCTTGAAAACCGGACACATCCGGTCCGAAAGTGTTTCGAGAAATAGGCTTCAGCGGTATCGAAGACATCAGGGGCAAGCGCGAGAAAGTCGAGCCGTATGCCCGCGCTTCCATAGAGGAACCCCAGCGGAACGAAAAAAGCGGTTTCGTTTCCCAGGTCACGAAGGAGTTTCCGGCAGGTCTTTTCATTCCCCGGCACCTCACCGGAGATGAGGAACGCGCCGCAGACTGCTCCAGCCGCAAGAAACGGCCTGTCGCCTGCGGATCCCTGAATGAAAGCCCGGGAGAAACCGGGCAAGCGGGTTGTCCCCTCCTCAAGACCTGAGAAAAGCGGAGCATTTCTGACTTCATCCGGGACCCGGAACCAGGTTTCGCTTTCGAGAAGCAGCTCGGGGTCAGACAGTTTTTCCCAGTCCTTTTCAGCGAATCGGGTTCTCAGCGCGGCCGCGAACGCCTCAGAGCTCAGAAAACGACCCTCTTCCTCATCCGAGGCGGTGGCGGGAAAGGCGGTGAGGCATTGCATAGCGCGGATTTCTCCGATCGCCCGGGCCGCTGTCATAAAGGCCGCGGCGGCGCGATCAGCCGGATCCTGAATCGCTGAGAGTGAGTCTGAAAGGATGGATACTGAGGTGACTTCGTCATCTGAAAATCCATTTATCCGAAAGAGAGCGTCTCTTACCGGTAGAAGCCGCCCGGATGGGAGATGGACAGGAGACGCGGATGCCGGTATTCCGAGAGTCAGTGTCAGGTCTTGTTCCGCATCATCCGGAGCGAGTCTGATCAGAGCGTCGAGCAGAATGGCAGTCTCCCGGACCCCGAAGGGGGAGAAGGCTATGCTTCGGGCGTCGGACTCTGCCCAGGCGGGGAACCCCCTGGCTGCCAAAAATCCGGGGCAGAAGGATTGCCGGGTCTCCTCCCGCCGCGGCTGCTTCCCAGAATTCTGCCGCGCGGGCGGCAAAAGGATGTCGGAATAGCGGAAGAACCGAGCGCTTCGCGGTTTCTTCGAGCGCCTTTGCTGCCGCCTCCCCGTCCGGACTGCCGGAGGGAAGCAGTGACTTGGCTTTGGAAAGAACATCCCCGGCAGCTTCCCACTGATCCAGAGCCAGTCTGGCGAGTCCAGAGAGAAGCAGGGCGCGCGGACGGAGCGTGGGAGTCCTGAGAGGGGAGGCAAGAAGTGACAAGGCCCGCAGCGCGGCATCCCTGTCTGAGAGCCGGTGCTCTTTCAGAAGGGCTTCGGCCAGAAGCAGACTGACCTCAGGATCTGATCCGGCAGAATGGGGTACCGGGAGCTGAAGAAGCGCGTGCCAGAGATTCTGTGAACGAAGAGTCCGCGCCTGAGAAAGCCAGCCCTCAGACTTTTCTTTCGCGGACTCTGTCATGATGCGGGAAGTCTCTTAAAAGGCGATCTTAAGGGACTGGCCGTCGACCGCCTGACCCTTCCCTTCGGAAATGGAGAAGTTTTCTCCTTCCTTCAGGCCGATCGTGTCGCCGTTCTTCAGCTTGACGTGATAGTCAAGCATGTAAGTGGCGGCCGTAGTCAGCATTTCGAAGATTTCCTGCGGCTCCCGGAGCGAATTGAGGATTTCGACCTCTTCGCACCCGAGTTTTGAGAGACCGAAGGTATATCCATTCATGGTCTGTCCCTCGTTTTCGGTGTAGACGCCGAAGTAAACGAGATTCATCACCGGAACTCGGTGCCCTTCACAGCCGGAGACGGCGGATTCCGAGTAAAAGCGCGGAGACATCACAGTTCCACAGGTGAGAACAGCGGTGGCAGCGGCCTGCCGGAGAATGGAAGCGGTGAGTTTCACTGCGAGCGTTGCGGCAACCACCGGATCCGTGTTGTTATGCTGCACGGTGACCGTAACGTAGGCCTTATGTTCTTTCGCGGCCGTGACAGCGCCGTCCCAGAGGTAATTTGTGAGCGCCTCACGTTCAGCCTTCCCGTCTTCAACCGGAACCGGGGTCATGAAGACAGAAACCATCATGCCGCCGATCATCGTAACGACAGAGCCGTTCTCCTCTCCGATATCGGTCGACGGGATTTCAAAACCCCAGTCAGCTTTCAGATTCTGCACATACTGCTTTGCGGAAAATTCAGGGCGTGAAAGGAGGACCGTCGTCAGTGTGGCGGCGGAATGCTGAGGCTTGTTGTCGGTCGTTGCGTTCATTTCTTTTTTTCTGGTAATTGGAAATAAGTTGCGGTGAGGTATCGTACCGCAAGTTCGTCGATGAACAAAGAAAAGCTCCGGTCCCTTTTGAAGGGAACCGGAGCTTTGCCTTTAATGCTTCAGTTTTCTACCGATCAGTCAAGCAGGAGCATGACGCCGGTGATCACGAAGATTGCCACAAAGTTGATCAGAATACCTGCTCTGAACATATCCGCGATTTTAATCTTGCCGGTTCCGAAGACGATCGCGTTAGGCGGCGTCGAAATCGGCAGGATGAAGGCTGCGGAGGCTGCAAGGGCAGTACCCATCAGGATCGGCTGCGGCGGGAGGCCAAGGGCATTGGCGACAGCAGCGAGCAGCGGCATCATCATAGCGGCCAGGGCAGTATTCGAGGTAACGCCGGTAGCGAAGGTGACGATGAACACCACGCCGAAGAGCACGACCGGGAACGGAGAGCCTGCGAGGACCGCGACCTGAGCGCCGATCAGCTGGGCAACGCCCGTGTGCTGAATGGCAGAGGCGAGAGACAGACCGCCGCCGAAGAGGAGCAGCACGTCCCAGGAAATCGCTTCGTTTGCGGTCTTCCAGTCCATAGCCATCGTACCCTTGCGGTCAACCGGGATCAGGAAGGGAACAATGCCCATGCCCATGGCGATCACAGCATCCGTGAGGTACTTGAAGGGCTGCCAGCCGTCGATGTTGATACCGCGGAGCTGAGCGCCGGAGAACCAGAGGACAGCGGCGATCAGGAAGCAGAGACCCACAGCCTTTTCACCGGTGGAGAGTTTGCCCATGCTGCGCAGTTCGTTTCGCACCCATTCCTTGCCGCCAGGAACCGACCCGCCCATATTGCGGAACATCAGTCCGGTAAGAACAAAGAAGGAGACGATGAAGAGCAGCAGGGTAACCGGAACACCAACCTTCATCCAGCTCGCGATGCTCACAACCTGGCCGTAGGTCTGCTCCATAAAGCGCATGTAAATGCCGTTAGGGGGCGAACCGATCAGGGTAGCCATACCGCCGATTGAGGCGCCGTAGGCAAGAGCAAGCAGAATGCAGAGCGAGAAATTGTGCTCGTGCGTAGCCGCGTCAGGATCCCCGGACTTCTTCGTCGAGTGGACGAGGGTGATCAGAGCCATCGCGACCGGAACCATCATGGCAGCCGTTGCCGTGTTGCTCATGAAGGCAGAGAGGAACGTGGTGGTCAGCATCAGGCCGAAAACCATCCGCTTCGGGGTCGTGCCGACGAAACTCATCACGACGAGCGCGATGCGGCGGTCAAGACCCCAGCGCATCACGCCGCCAGCGAGCATGAACGCCCCGAGGAAGAGGAACACAGTATCCGAGGCGTACGGCGCCATAGCGGCGCTGACCTTGGTAACCTGGAAAAGCGGGAAGAGCACCATCGGCAGCATGGAAGTCACTGCGATAGGCACTGTTTCAAAGCACCACCAGATGGCCATCCAGACAAGGACGCCAAGACAGGCACGGCCCGCGGAAGAGAATTGCGCGATCGAACCATCTGCAAGGCTATAGGTCGATGGCATTGAAAAATAAATCAGTGCGCAGAGCAGCGGCCCCGCAATCATCGACCCGTAGCGCATCAGCATATGCCGTCGCTGGGCGATTGTTTCAGACATGATGAGAACCCCTTAATGGTTTCAGAATCAGTAGCCTTTCCGTTCCCTGTTTTCGCGGGTTTGCCGAAAGGTTAGATTCATCATGTCTCAGAAACCGAATGTAAATCTTTGACATTCATCAAAACAAAAACAAAGTCTTTACAATTTCGGTAACCCTACCACATATACGCTACGGAAGATGTTTCAGTAGGCTTAGCCTTGGATCAAGACAAATACCTTCTAATGCTAGGGAAGTTAATATTTTTAAAATAATTTCCATGCAGTTGAATCTATCCCGAAAGAGATATTTTCCGTAGTCCAATTATTGCCGGAGCCCCTATGAAATCCTTTCAGATCTTCCTTATTGCTGTCGTGGTGCTGGCAGCCGCGGTGTATTTCACGGCCGGTCGTGCGAATCGCCCGAAAGGGGTTTCAGCGATGAAACTTGAAGCGCTTGCGGATGCCGCGGAGAAGGGGAACCCCGAGGCTGCTCTGGAAGCGGCGGTGAGATATGGCTTTGGCATCCGGGGGGTGAAGGAGGACTGGAAAGAGGCTTATGTCTGGGCCTCTCAGGCCGCGAAGGAAGGAAATGAAGATGCCCTTGCCGCGAAAGCCGAAATGGAGGTGCGGGGGCTGGGCGCCATGGAAGAGGGACAGGCCGCAGTGGATCAGATATCCGCTCTGGCCGCAGGAGGCAATGCCGGAGCGCTGTATGCGGTGGGATTCGGGAAAATGATGTCTGGAAACGCTCCTACACGGCGCGAAGGAGCCGCGCAGATCAGGGCTGCAGCAGATAAAGGTCTTCCGCGAGCTCAGTATCTCCTTGGTCTTCTCATGCTGAGAGGCGATCAGGATGCGGGAATTGATAAAAATGAAGCGGAAGGAGCGCGGTTAATTGAAAAGGCGGCGAAGGGGGCAGAGCCTGACGCGCTCGCGGCGATTGGACTCTGCTATCTGAAAGGAATCGGGGTGCCGTCTGATTCGCTTGAAGCCTATACCTGGCTCGCGGTGGCCGCTGAGGAAAATGATCGGTGGCAGAAAGCCAAAACAGAAGCCGCGTCCGGAATCAGCGGAGAAGCAGAGAGGGACGCATTGCCGGCGGTTACTTTTACGCGACGCGAATATGGCCCTGGGAAATATCACCCGAATCTCGCGGCCCATGCCGCTGAATATAAGCGTCCGTTTCCCGGATTTCCCGGAGAATAAAAAGTCTGGCAGGCTGGATATACGGGAAGCCGGTTTTCGGCCGCCTGACATCTGATTTCAAACCCCAGGCGGATAGTGGTAATCAGCCCATCTGCCTGGGGTTTTTAATTGCGTCCGTTCGTGAAATAACTATAAACATTTAAATCAGACACCGTTTTAGACCTTTCAGAAAATATTGGGTAGAATAATTAAAGGATAATTCACTAAAACAAAACTTTTAAGTTAATCCCCCGTTTTTCAGATTATGGTTTTGAAATAAGAGCCGGTTTTCAGATCACCGGTCGGAAGATAGAGTGAACATTTTCCCCCGTCACTTTTATCTTCTAAGCATTTTGACCGGTTGGTTATTTAAAAGACTAGTCCAAATTAAATATCCGGAATCTGCGGATATTTATATTTATGAAAGAAACGGTATCTATCTAATGCGGCACGACTAAAAGGATAAGGAAAAAGATGCTGAACGAAAATAAGCAGCTCGATGCAAAGATTCAGAAAGCCCGGGAACTCCAGCGCCAGACTGAAGCCCTGATGAAGGACATTAAGCGTACGGCCATCAAGGAAATCCACCAGTGCATGTCCCGCTACAACATCACGCTCGAAGAGCTTGGTGCGACCGGCGCTTCGAAGACGAAGTCGGCGGCTCCGGCTGCCGATCAGCAGCCGAAGAAGGCTGTCAAGCGCGTCAAGGTGAGCCCGAAGTATCAGAGCGAGGATGGTCTGCAGACCTGGACCGGCCGCGGTCTGAAGCCGAAGTGGCTGAAGGCTGAGCTCGATGCCGGCCGCAAGCTCGAAGACTTCCTGATCAAGACGGAATAAGAGAGCAGTGACAGACTGCTCATTGTTTCTTCCCGGTATCCAATTCTTTAAGGGAGAAAACTGTGTGGCATGACCTGCTATACCGAACAGTTTCTGTCGTAACCTGCTTCCTGGTCGGTTATGTCGGCTATCGGATTCTGCACGCGCTCGGATTTGCTTAGAGTGTGAGTGGGTCTCCGCGGTCTGGCCTTTTACGACCAGGCGGCAGGAATGCTTTAAAAAGCTGAATTTCCGCAGAGAAAACTGCGGGATTCAGCTTTTTTATTGTTCCCGAAGCTCCCTGTGAAATTGATCCTTCTATCCTTTTGAAAATTCTGTTTTCTTTTTGCTGTCCGGAAGTTGTCTGTGAAATAACGGGCTTTGAGATAGTAAGTAAACCTCGAGGTTTAAGGCACCTATTTTCGGGGACGAGTATTCCGGATCGGCTGATATGCGTGAGAGATTCTGATTTCTGACGGATGGACCCGAAAGGGGAAGGGGAATGCGCGGTAATCCCCGAGCCTCGGTAAGCGGTGTGGCGACATTGTCTGAGCGTCTGTTTGTTGGGAGTCAGGTCCCACAGGATAAAAAATCCCCGGTTCATTATCTAAACCGGGGATCAAGCAAGTTTCATTATGCCGGAGAGTTTTCCGGCAGAGGGAAGGAGATTACTTCGCCTTCTTCAGCGGGTGAACCATGTTCGCCGGGACAACCGTCGCGTCGAACTCTTCAGGCGTGCAGACCTTGAGAGCGAGGGCGGCATCGCGGAGCGACAGGTCGTTCTCGTGAGCGTAGTGAGCAACCTTGGCGGCATTCTCGTAACCGATCAGCGGAGAGAGAGCCGTGACGTTCATCAGGGAGCGATTGAGGAAGTAATCAATCTTTTCCTTGTTCGCGGTAATGCCGTCAACGCAGTGTTCAGCGAAGGATACTTCAACGTCGGCGAGCAGACGGATGCTCTGCAGCAGGTTGTAAGCGATCACGGGCTTGAAGACGTTCAGTTCGAAGTTGCCCTGGGAAGCAGCGAAGCCGATCGCGGCGTCGTTGCCCATCACCTGAACGGCAACCATCGTGACAGCCTCACACTGGGTCGGATTGACCTTGCCCGGCATGATGGAGGAGCCCGGTTCGTTCGCCGGAATGTTCAGTTCACCGAGGCCGCAGCGGGGGCCGGAAGCGAGCCAGCGGATGTCGTTCGCGATCTTCATCAGGTCAGCGGCGAGGCCCTTCAGGGCGCCTTCGAGGAACACGACGGCGTCGTGGCTCGTGAGGCCGTGGAACTTGTTGGGATCGGAAACGAACTTGAGGCCGGTGGCGCGGGAAATTTCAGCAGCAACGAGCACGTCGTAGCCTTCCGGAGCGTTCAGGCCAGTACCGACGGCGGTGCCGCCGATGGCGAGTTCACGGCAGGAGTCGAGAGCCTTGAGGATCTGGGCCTTGCTGTGGTCGAGCATCGAAACGTAGCCGGAGAATTCCTGGCCAAGCGTCAGCGGCGTGGCGTCCTGGAGATGCGTACGGCCAGTCTTGATGATGTCCTTGAAGGCTTCAACGCGGGACTGCAGAGAGCCGCGCAGACGATCGATAGCGGGGATCAGCAGCTTCTCAACTTCACACACAGCCATGATGTGCAGAGCGGTCGGGAACGTATCGTTCGAGGACTGGCCGCGGTTCACGTGGTCGTTCGGGTGAACGAGGTTTTCCTTCTTCTCGTGAGCCTTGTCGCGGAAGTTGCCGCCGAGGATTTCGGTGGCGCGGTTCGCGATGACTTCGTTCATGTTCATGTTGGACTGCGTGCCGGAGCCGGTCTGCCAGATAGCGAGCGGGAAGTTATCAGCGAGCTTTCCGGAGAGGATCTCGTCGCAGGCCTGGACGATCGCGTTCTTGCGGCGGTCATCGAGATTGCCGAGCTCATTGTTCACAACGGCGGCGGAACGCTTCAGATACATGAAGGCGCGGGTGATTTCAGCCGGCATCTTTTCCGTGCCGATCTTGAAATTCTGATAGGAGCGCTGGGTCTGGGCAGCCCAGTACTTCGAGTTATCAACCTTTACTTCGCCGATGGAGTCATGCTCAATACGAAAATCGTCCATGAAGAAATCTCCTCTCTCTGTAAAAAAACCGAGTTTGCAGCCGGATCGGCCGCAACTAGGTATAGACGTAAACTGAATGGGTATTTTAGGTGAATATTGGCAATACGGAAGGAGTATAGGGTTAATAATTAGTAAAAATTGCGGCAGACCAAAGAAATTAGGTAGATTTACTCAGATAAAATTTCCCGGCATTAAAGCGGGACATATTGTTAAGCAATTGATATTAATTAATTAATAACAAACTGCCTAAAAAATAAGCAATTTTAAGTTATGCAGAGCATCTGCAGCGCTCAGTGATGGATCCAGGAGCCGGCGGGGAGTGTGGCAATGAAAACGGGGTCTTTTGTATACCTTTTTAGGTATAAAAATATGCGCTTCAAGGAGGGGGAATGAAAAGAGGCAGAAAATTCCTGCCGAATGAATTAGATAAAAAGAACTAGCAAAAGATCCGGAGAGGCTGTCAGCCGCATCCGGATCTTTAAAAAACAGCAGGTTACATCAGGGCAGCTGTTTTTCGACCTTCGCAATGCGTGCTTTGGCGGAGATCAGCGCCATCATGACAGTGGGGTGCTTCGCCGTGAAGACTTTCAGGCACTTTGCCCATTCATCAATCGCTTCGCGAGTTTCCCAATAGGTCACCGTGATCCATTCGGATTCACCCTTGGCGTCCTCGATGCCAAGAAACCCAGGGGCGTCTGCCACGGTTTCCTTGATGTAGGCATTCAGTTTCGTGAAAATGTCCTCAGTGCCAGGCGACACAATGGTCGTGAAATTGAGGGCGTAGTAGGGGGGCTTGGGAGTTTGTGCCGGCATTTTTTTCAGTTCTTATGAATGGGAAACATGCCTGCATATTACCGGAAAGCGGAAGACCTGAAGCACCGCTCTTCTTTCGAAGCGTATCAGGTCGCTTATAGTGTGGTGTCGTTAACCGCCAAAGAAGGAAATCGCTACGCCATGATGACGCTTGATTGGATCCGTGAGAAGAAAGCCTTTCTGATTGATATGGATGGAGTGATCTACCACGGAAAATTTCTCCTGCCGGGGGTTCCGGAATTTATCAGCTGGCTTCGCGAGGAAGGAAAACTCTATCGTTTTGTGACGAATAATTCGTACTTTACGGCGGAAGAGCTTTCTGAGCGGCTTTGCGCGATGGGGATCGATGAAAGACCCAAGCACTTCTATACGAGCGCTATGGCTGCGGCCTCATTCTGCTCTCATCAGGCAGACGACCCTACCGCCTGGGTGATTGGAGCCAACGGACTTTATTCGGCATTGGAAGCAGCAGGGGTCAGAATCACGGATGAGAATCCTGAATTTGTCATCGTCGGGGAATCTGAGAAAGAGTACACGTGGCAGGCGATTGAAAAAGCGGTGAATCTTGTTGTGAACGGGGCAAGGCTCATCGGCACCAATGCTGACCTGGCAGGCCCCGGCTCCTACGGTCTGGTTCCGGCAACCGGGGCCATGATTGCGCCGATTGAGAAAGCGGCCGGCCGGAAAGCTTATTTTGTCGGGAAACCGAATCCGCTGATGCTTCGCCGTGTGATGGACAGTCTTGGAGTTCACGCGTCGGAATCCGTCATGGTTGGGGACTCGATGGGAACGGATATTCTCGGAGCACTGGAGACCGGTATGGCTACGGTTCTTGTTCTTTCAGGGATGACTTCCAAGCATGACCTCCATAAATATGCCTTCAGACCGGACGTAGTGCTCCAGGGGGTCGGATCGATACCGCCCGTTACAGAAGACTGAACCGGTTTCAGGTTATCCAAAGAAAAGCCGCTATAGTATTTTGTAAACGGAGTTCCGGCGTCAGTTACCGGACTCTCCGCATTTGTGAGTAAAGGTGGCTTATATGGAAAACGTTGAAAAGACGCAGGAAGAGAGAGAGCCGGTATCAGCCGCGGAATCCTTTTCCCGGGAAAAACCGGCTGCACCGGCTGCCGATGCGGCGGCAGCGCCCTCCCTGAAGGTTGAGGCCGGAGACGGGAAAGCTGCGTCCAGTATCCACCTTGAAGAAGATGCGTCTGATGCGCTGAAAACCGAAGCGGGAGGCGGAAGCGGAATCCCGCCTGGGGGTACCGCGGGTTCTCTTACGGCGGTGCCCAAACCGGAGCCAAAGCCTGAAAGATCAAATCTTCCGGCTGAACTCCCTAAGCCTTCTCAGCAGACTCCTGAACCCAAGGGGACGCTCGCTCAGCTCTGGGATCTCTTCTGGGATACGTTCCAGAACCGCTACTGGAAGTTTTCCGGCCGCGCGAACCGCACTGAATTCTGGACGTTTTTCCTTGGCGGTCTTTTTGTGAGCTCGATCCTGAATGTTCTGGCATCCCAGCCTTTTATCGGGTTCTTCGCGGCACTAGCCTCTGCCGCCTGGTGGATCGTGACGCTCGTTCCGACCTGGACTGTTGCTTTCCGGCGGCTTCATGACGCCGGACGCTCAGGATGGTGGATCACTGCGCCGCTTATCGTGATGTGTGCGCTTTTTATCCTCTTCCCGATTTCGCTTTTCTTCAGTTTCTTTACTTTTGTGGCTCTTGGGCCGGTCTGTTTCATTACGGGCGTGCTCTTTGTGATCGTGCTGATTTTCTGCGCGCTTCCTGGAGAACGGAAGGCGAACCGCTGGGGTGAACCGCCTGAAGATCTGCGGATTTTCTGATTATTTCTTTTTATCCGGGGGAGGAGGGGACTTTCTCTCCTGACGAGTGAATTCATGAAGCCAGCCGCTGCGCTATTTGATTTTGACGGAACCCTTGTGGATACGGAGGGACCGGACTGCGCGCTGATCTCCCGGATGCTGCTTGAGGTTGGAATCCGGAAGACTCCGAACGAAGTGATGAAGGACTTTATCGGTCTTCCCAGAACGGAAATTGAGGGGGCGATTCTCGCGCGCTATGGCGTGCAGGTGCCACCTGACTGGCATCCCCGCTATGTCGAGGAAAGATCAAAGCTTGAGGACCGCATGATCGTCACGCCGGGAATAGAAGAAACGCTGCGGCGTCTTCAGAATTCGGGCGTAAAACTCGGCGTGGCCTCAAACAGCTACGAGCCGCGGCTGAAACGGGTGCTCGCGAAATCCGGTCTGGAAGCCTGGTTTGGCGACAGGCTCTTCCATCTTGATCAGGGGAGCCGCAGAAAGCCGGCTCCGGATATCTATCTTTTTGCCCTTCGGTCCCTTGGGATCGGCCCGGAAGAAGCAGTCGCGGTTGAGGATTCCCCGCTGGGAGTTGCGGCGGCCGTCGCGGCAGGTATCCGCTGCATTGGATATACGGGACATAATCACGTGGGTGCGGCAATCGATCAGGAACTTCTTCAGGCCGGAGCCTCGGCGCTTGAGCCGGATATGAGGAAAGTCGCGGACCTGATTCTGAAGGGGTGAGGTTCCGATCGCGTATTTGAGCTCATCCGACGCCTGGGTTTTCCGTATAGTTAGGATTGGAATAGAAATTTTTACCTTGAAGTCACACGCGGAGCGGAAGCCGGCTGTGCGCCTCGTCCGTTCCCCTTATTAGGAGAAATGGCATGTCGATCACCCCAGTATCTGAACTTCCGCCGGTTCCCGAGCGTGTTGAAGAAGCGATGCGGAAGCTCTCTGCGTCTGAGTCCGTGAAGTCGCTTCTGGAAGCGATCCGTCAGGATGATGACGCGACGCGCGATCAGCAGATTGAGATCTGCGAGGTTCCGGCGCCGCCCTTCAAGGAAAACAAGCGGGGAGAGCTCCTGCTGTCACTTTTCCGCCACTATGGGCTGAAAGACGCCTATGTAGACGAAGTTGGGAATGTTCTCGGGCTTCGCCGCGGTACCGGAAACGGTCCCGTGGTGCAGATTGCGGCTCACTTGGACACGGTTTTCCCTGAGGGGACGGATGTCACCGTGAAGAAGGATGGGAACACTTACCGCGCCCCGGGGATTTCAGACGATACCCGCGGCCTTGCTTCTATGCTCTGCGTTCTGCGTCAGCTCGATCAGCTGAATATTCAGACCGTCGGCAGCATTCTCTTTACAGCGAGTGTCGGTGAGGAAGGAAACGGCGATCTTCGCGGGGAAAAACATATTCACTTTGAAAAGAAGGTTCCGGTGGATGGTTTCATCGGGATTGACGCGGCGGATGTGAGGCGGATTCTCGCTGGCGCCACCGGTTCTCACCGCTGGCTGATTTCGTACGATGGCCCCGGCGGCCATTCTTTTCATAAGTTCCGCATCGCTCCGTCTGCGATTCACGCGATGGGCCGGGCCATTGCCAAATTCGCGGATCTTCAGGTCCCTGAGGATCCCCGTACCACCTATAACCTTGGCACGATCAAGGGCGGCACGATTGTGAACGCGGTGGCCGCGCACTGCGAGGCACAGCTCGACCTCCGTTCCGGCGGAAATGATGAGCTGCTGAAGCTTGAAAAGACGGTTCTCGCGTGTTTTGATGAGGCGCTCGAGGAAGAAAACCGCCGCGCGAATGCCGAGGGAGATATGAAGCTTAAGCTGACGAAGAAGCAGATCGGCAGCCGTCCCGCAGGTGTTGCTGATGATCTGAGCCCGGTGATTCTCGCGGCGCGCGCAGCACAGGAAACTCTGGGCATTCCTCTGACCCGCTATGCCAGCGCGTCAACCGATCACAATGTTCCGCTGTCGCTTGGCATTCCGTCAACCACGCTTGGAGCAGGAGGCGTGGAAGGCAATAACCACGCCCTTGACGAGTGGTGGACGCAGGAAGAAGCCTGGAAGTCTCCGCAGCTGGTGGCGCTGACAGCGCTCCTTCTTGCCGGTGTGGACGGGCTGACGGAGCCGACGCTTCCGAAGCGCGCCTGATAGGATCAGACCAACAAAAACGGCATAGTCCTCTGGACTATGCCGTTTTTGTCTGAAGCAATCCCGGATTACTGTGCGGTCCGACCCCAGGCGGTAGCGGGCACCGCGCCGTTTGAGGTGTCAGACTCGAATGTATTGCAGGTATTCGGGTTACCGGAGTTATAGCCTCGCTTGAACCAGTAAAGGCGCTGGGCTGAAGTCCCGTGCGTGAAGCTGTCAGGCACAACCCGCCCGGTCGCTTCTTTCTGCAGACGGTCGTCACCGATAGCGGTGGCAGTATTCAGGGCCTTCTCCAGGTCGCCTGACTCGAGGACACCGTCCCGCTTCATGTAATTGCCCCAGACGCCGGCAAAGCAGTCAGCCTGAAGCTCAACCTTGACGGAAATCCGGTTGGCGTCCGCCTTGGATCCCTGGCTCTCCAGTTTCTGAGCCTTTTCACTGATGCCGAGAAGATTCTGTACATGGTGCCCGACTTCGTGCGCGAGCACGTAACCCAGCGCGAAGTCACCGCCGCCGCCGAGTTTCTTCTTCATATCCTCGTAGAAAGAGAGATCGATATAGACCTTCTGGTCAGCAGGGCAGTAGAAGGGGCCCATCGCGCTTTGGCCATAACCGCAGGCGGTCGGTGTGGATCCCGTGTAAAGAACCAGTTTGGGAGGTGTGTAGCGGCTGCCGGCTTTTTGGAAAATTTCTCCCCAGGTATCTTCCGTTGTTTTCAGAGCGACCCCGGTGAAATCCGCAAGCTCCTTTTCCTCAGCGGTCGGCTGGTAATTGGCGGCCGGTGCGGAAGACGTGGTCTGAGTCGGTACAGCGCCGTTCAGAAGCGGCGTAAGGTCGATGCCATAGTAACCAGCCACGAGTACGACAACAAGAAGCAGAATGCCGCCTTTCCCACCGATCGGAGGGAGACCGCCACCGCCGCCAGACTGCCCGCGTCGGTCCTCAATGTTGTCGCTTGATTCTCGGTTACGCCATCGCATTGTTTTTACCCCGGCTAAGAATAATTGGGGGAGCCATCATGCCGCGGGCTCCCTGAAAATCATTTTAGCGGATGCGGTTTTAGTGGAAAAGATTGATTTTCAAGTGCAAGTTTCCGGATCTCATTTCCATCTGTAAAAAAGATACGGATACGCTTGTTTGTCTGTAATACGGCTTCTACAATACAGACTAATTTCTGTATACAGTCTTTTTACGAAGAACTATGAACTTCCTCTCGATGAAGTACTTTACGACGGTTGCACGGATCCGAAGCTTTACCCGCGCAGCAGCCGAACTGAAGATCACACAGCAGACGCTGTCCGCTCATATTGCCGGCGTCGAGAAGGAGCTCGGCTGCACGCTCCTGGTTCGCCATGTGCCGCTCGAACTCACTTATGCCGGGGAAGTATTCCTGCGCTATGCCGCCGGCTTCCAGAAGAATTACGAGCAGATGGTGATGGAGCTGAACGACATCAGTGAGAATCACAGCGGTCTCATCAAAGTTGGTGTCGGCTTTACGCGCGGTCTCGCAATCATGCCTAACCTGATTGAAGAGTTTCAGAAGAAGTGGCCGAATTATGAGATTCAGCTCGTTGAGGTAACAAACGAGGAACTCACGAAGCTGTTGGCGGAGGGGGATCTGGATCTCGCAATCGCGACCTTCCCGGATATGGCGGCGGATATTGAGGTGAAGCCTTTCTATCGGGAGGAAATGGTTCTCGCGATCGCGAAGAGTCTGGTCGAAGAGCGTTTTCCGGGGAAGCGGGCTGAACTCGCGGCGGCAATCCGCCAGGGTGATCTCTCGATGCTGGGCACTTTCCCATTTGTGATGGGGAAGCCTGAGGATATTTCGGGCGGCATTGCCCGGGACTTCCTCCACCGCAATAACCTGCAGCCTCAGGTGAAGGCACGGTCAGACAATATCGGGACACTGCTCGCGCTCTGTCTCCGCGGGGTCGGAGCCTGTTTCTGCCAGGCGAATTTTATCCGGATGACCCTGACACCCAAAAACGTGAATCAGCTCGATATATTCAGGCTGCCGCGCGAAGCGACGTACGAAATCCGATTCGGTTTTCCGAAGCAGGCCTATCAGCGGAAAGCCGTGAAGGCATTTATGGAAACGGCGCTGCAGCTTGTGCCTAAGCCTGAAGAAGACTAAGTGATACGCTGAGAGGCGCACGATCTGACAATACGGTTGGGAGTTTTAGGAATGGAAGATTTTGAGTTTCAGAACAAGGGCCGGATTCTATTTGGTGAAGGTAAGCGTGACGCTTTTCTGCAGGGGGTAAAGGCGCTTTCGGACAAGGTTCTCGTCGTATGCGGTCCGCATTTTGCCCGCAGCGGAGAACTCGGCGAAATGCTGACCGCCTTTGAGGAGATCGGGATCCGTACCTGGGCTATCGCGGACCTTCATCAGTCGACAATTGAACACGCGCGGGTCGCCTGGAAACTCTGCCGGGACAATGAAATCGGCGCTGTGGTTGGTGTCGGCGGCGCTACCGCGATGGACTTCGCGAAACTCACGGCCTACGGCGCCTGCCAGGAGGAGGACATCTGGCCGCTGATCGCAAAGCGTTCAAGCATTACGACCGGAAAGCGCCTTGGTCTTGTCACCGTGCCGACCTTCCCGTCCTCTGGTTCTGATCTCGACAGCGCCTCTGAAATGGTGGAAAAGTCAACGGATCATGCGGGCGGTCTCTATGGCGCTCCGCTCATACCGGATTTCTGCTGGCTGAATCCGGCTTACGCCAAGTCCATTCCGCCCGAGTTCCTCGCTTACGGCGTGATGACTTCCATCATTCAGGCATCGAATTCTTTCCTTAATCCGAAGCAGTCAGGGTATGGCGAAATGTTCACCTCCGGACTCATTAGGAATGAGCTCGCGAATCTCGAGCGCGCTATCCAGAAACCGGGGGATGAGGCTGCGCTCGGTGAGCTGATGGTGAGTGCCTGCATGAATGAGTTCGGCGCGGGAACGCTTGGGAAGGAGGGTGCGGATTTCAGCGTATTTTTCATTGAAGGAATCATTGAGTACTACTGGGATCTGCCGTATGCCCCCTCGATCGTGACACTCTTCCCGCACTGGCTGAAGTCAGTTTATTCCGCGCAGCCCGTGTTCCGCCGCTACTTCAGGGATGCCTGGGGTGTCGAAGTGGATGGAAAGACGGATGATCAGGTTCTGGAACTTGGGTTACAGACGATCGAAGAAACCTATCGGGAATTCGGTCTTGCCCTGACGCTGAATGAATTGAAGCCGCAGAAGGCGGATCCGGCCGCGCTTCGCAAGTACATCGCAGAGCCGGGGCCGTGTGAATCGATCTACCGCGACTTCACGCCGAATGACCTTTTCGATCTGATTACGCGGACGGCTGGCTGATCTGCCGTATCCGCTGGAGAGAGAATATATGAAGCAGCTGAAAGCGACGCGCCGCGTTCTGATTGGAGCGGGTGCCGCAGTGGCGGTCGGTGCGGCAGCTTTTGGAGCGTCCGCCTTCTTTAAGGATCGGAAGCCGTCTGAATTCAATGCCCGCCTGATCGTCGGCTCTGATACGGATAATTCCATCGCCGTGCAGCTACACGGTGAAGGGTAGAACCTATCACCTGCAGACAGTACGGATAGCGGGACTGCATCCGTCAACGACGTATGAGTACCAGATCACCGGTCCGAATGACGAAAGATCCGGATGGACAGCTTTCAGAACATCAGATCCCGAAAACTGCCGCGCGCTGATATTCCCGGACTCTCAGTCCAACGATCGGTATAAGACCTGGGAAGGAGTTTATAACGGCGCACTTGGCAGGACACCCGATATTGACTTTACCTGCAACATGGGTGATCTCGTTGACTGCGGTGCCTGGCTCGATCACTGGGATTACTGGTTCAGCGCTGTGAAGAGCGGAATCAGCCGGATTCCGGTCGCTGTTGTGATGGGGAATCACGATACCTACGATCTGGATTCCAAGACACGCGTCGCGGATCCCGCGATGTTTCTGCATTCTTTCCCGGTGCCGGATAACGGAAGCGAGAATTTCAGGCGCTGGTACTACACATTCGATTCGGGTCCCGTGCATTTCATTGTTCTGAATACGGAGTGGCAGGAGGCGGATCTTCTGAGACCGGGGCTTCTTTCTGAGATGAAAGCCTGGTTCCGGAATGTGGCCTCCAAAACTGATAAGCCCTGGAGCGTTGTTCTGATGCACAGGGATGTGCTGTACTACAAGATCAAAGGGCGAAAGCGCGCCGACGAAACGTTTGATGAGGTTGGTAAGGAACTGATGCCGCTCTTTGACGAGGCCGGAGTGGATCTTGTTCTCACGGCTCATCTTCATACCTATCGGCGGCGAGACCACATCAAAGCGTTTGCCCGATCGGAAGACGGTCCTCTCTATATTGTGACTGGTGTGGCCGGCAATATACGGTATCCGGATTTCTGGATTGATCACCCGCTTGATGTGAAGATAGCGCCTCAGCCTGAAACGGATAACTATCTGCTGCTGGACGCTTCCCGTCAGTCTCTGTCACTGAAGACGTTTCTCCCGAATGGAAATGAGATTGACAGCGTGACGCTGACGAAAAATATTTAGGTTCGGATGAAGGGAACGAAAAAAACGGCATCGGGAGTCAAACCCGATGCCGTTTTTTATCGTGTTCCTGTTAATAAGAATCAGGCTTTCGCCGGTTCCGCGGTCTTTACGGCAGCCTTCTCAATTTTTGGGGATTTGACGATCAGAAGCGGCACGATGCCATGAGCGGCCAGAGCAGCCGCGGTCGATCCCATTACAGCGGTTTTCAGGCGGTTATAGCCGTGAGAACCCATAACGAGAATACCGATGCCGTTCGCGCGGGCATAGGCCGCGATTTCATCGGCCGGGGTGCCGACAAGTTTCACTTCGTCAGGCGTAATACCTTCGGCCGCGAAAATCGGGCGCACCTTGGAAACCGTATCTTCGAACTCGTTCTTCTCCAGCTGATCAATATCTTTGTCGGAGAGCGTCGGAAGCGCGATGCCGGTGACATTGGTCATCGCGGCTCCGCGATAATCGTTCACCGCGTTGATGATGGTGAAGGAGGCGTGGTCTCCGAAAAGCTTTCGGTGCTTCAGCGTATAGCGGACAGCGGCTTCGCCGTATGCTGATCCATCAACTGCCACACCGACTCGGAGCGAATCCGGGAATTCGTCGTGCTTGCCGCGGACAATCAGGACGGGGCAGTGAGCGAGCGAAATAACACCGGTTGAGACGGAATTCTTGAAGAGTCCCTTCAGGGCCCCAAGACCGCGTGTCCCCATCACAATTAGATCCGCCTTGTAGCGCTCAGCCTCTGCCGCAATGGTCTGATCGGGAACTCCGACCAGCATTGTTTCCGAAACCTTGAAGCCTGCGCTTTCCAGAGTCCGGCGGGCGCGTGAGAAAAGTTTCTCAGCGTGTTCCTGGTAGTAGTCGTCCAGAGCCCCCTCGCCGAAGAGAAAAGAGGACTTTCTCTTAAGCGGAGCGTGGACATTCAGAATTTCGATTTGCGGGTTGCTGCCAAGCAGTGTCTCGCGGGAAGCGACAAAACGGACAGCATCCTGGCTGCTGCGGCTGAAGTCGATCGGAAGCAGGATCTTCATCAGGCTTACTCCAATTCAAGAGGGACAAGGGAAACGCATGTCCCGATGGATGAAGTATAAGCACGACGAGGCCGGTGGGATGAGCTTTTCCGTGATTTTGGGAGGCACAGATTCGTGGATTTCTGCGCCCTCACGGCTAAAATCAAAGAGTGGAAAGGCAGCTCCGGACCACTTTCTTCTTGATCTCTATGGCAAATCTATGACCCGAAGGCGAAGGCGCCTCACCGAGGCGCTGAAAAAGATTCTGATACTGCTTCTCACGCTGGGGCCTCAGAGCGGAGCCCTCTGGAGAAAGCCTGGGAAAAAAGGTGTCCGTTATGGACGGAGCCGGCGAGTCCGGATGTAAAAGGTGATAGTTCTGCGGATCTTCAGGACATAAAAAAGCTTCCCGATTTTGTTCGGGAAGCTTTTTTCATAGGGCTAGCCAGTTATTAATCAGGCGGCCTGAGGAACCGGAGTACCCGGCTCGTCGGACTCGGCAGGCGGCAGCTTGCCCTTCAGATCGTGGTCCGTCATGGTGGCGACGCAGGAGTCGCTCGCAACGTTCACCGCGGTTTCAATCATGTCGATGATGGCGTAGACCGGGAGGATCACACCCATCAGGTCAACCGGGACGTTGAGGGAAGACATGAGGGAGAGGGTAAGGAAGTAGCAGCCCATCGGAACACCAGCGTTGCCGACCGCGGCGATCACCGCAACGACCACCCAGACTGCCATCATGCCGCCCGTAAACGCGATGCCGGCATTCTGCATCAGGTAGAGGGACGTGACCAGAATGAAGGCAGCGCAGCCATTCATGTTGATCGTGGTGCAAATCGGGAGCACGAAGCGGGTAACGCGGCGGTCAAGGCGCAGGTTCTGTTCGGCAGAGGCAAGCGTCACAGGAAGCGTGCCGGCGGAGCTCTTCGAGAAAAGGGCAACGGCAAGCGCCGGGAACATGCCCTTCAGGACGCGCAGCGGATTGATCCGGCGGGCGAGAAGGAAGAGCGGCAGCACAATGAAGAACTGCAGCAGGTTACCCGTCACAACAACGGCGACATACTTGCCAAGGGAACCAACGATCACACCGGCTTCAATCTGAGAGGACAGCTGGCCCGCGAAGGCGAGAATACCGACCGGGAGAATGAAGAGGAGCGCGCGGATCAGCGTGAAAAGGAGTTCCTGGAGTCCGAAGATCACCCGGAGCAGGGAATCACGGCCTTCCGTGCGGGGCATGAAGGCGAGAGCCAGACCGACCGCAACCGCGATCACCAGAACGGAGAGCACATTGCCTTCAAGGAAGGGGTGCAGAACGTTATCCGGAATGACAGACAGGAAGTGGTCGTAGTAGCTGAGCGACTGAAGATTCTTCGGGACAGCGGCAGTACCGGCTGCCGACACGGCGGCAGGAACGTTTTCCGGCGCAATCAGGATAAAGAGCCCGAGTGCGACGAGAGCCGCGGCGAAGGTTGTTGCGAGAGTGTAGAAAATCGCGTGAGCGAAGATCTGCATGGTTTCTCTTTTCGCGCCTAGCTGAGAAAGCGTGGTAATCACGGCAAGCGCGATCACCGGCACGGCGACGAACTTAAAGAGGCGGGTGAAGACGGTAGCAATAAAGCCGAACAGTTCGTTCAGCCAACCAATCTGCAGCCAGCCACGAGCGCGAAAAACCAGAACGCGATAACGCGTGTGTTTTTCTTAAGGGCAGCCTGAGCGTTAGTCGGGGAACCGCTCGGCTCTTTTTGTAGGTTTTCCATAGAGACTGTTTCCAAAAAGTTTTAACCCGATGCCGCAGACTTCCGGCATCGACAGGGGAAACAATACCCTAAAAATAAAAAATAGTCGAGCAATTTACTCGGGATTATTCGAACCGCTCCGAAAATACCCCGGATGGGGGAACCTCACCCGGGGTCTTTCGGATGAAGCAATCCGATTATTCCTTCTCAGTGTCGAAACCCTCGGCCACTTTCCAGAGAAGCTTCACACCCTGCATAAAGTCTTCGAGCTTCATTTCCTCGCGGGGGTTATGAGAGCCATTCTGATTCGCGACGAAAATCATAGCAGAGGGAATGCCGGCGTTCGTGAGAACGGCGGAATCGTGACCGGCGCCGGACGGCATCGCGATGTAAGGGATACCGTTTTCGGCCGCGGTCGTCGCGATCCGGGCGACGAGGCGGCTGTTCAGCTTCGCGGGTTCGGTGCGAAGCATCTGATCAAACTCGAACTTCACTCCGCGTTCCTTGGCCACCTTATCCGCGCAGGAGAGGAGCACTTCGTGGAACCGCTCAAGCGTTCCCATCGAGAGGCTGCGCATATCAATGCAGAAAGAGACAAGCCCAGGGACCTTCGCGATGGCGGCCGAGTCTCCGGTCTTCAGAACACCGACCGTAAAGACCAGGTCTTCCTCGCGGTCCAGACGGTGAATCCAGTGCTTTTCCATCCGCATCAGGAAATCGGCGGTCGCAAGCACCGCGTCGTGCCGGAACTCGCGGTTCACGGCGCCTGAGTGGGCCGTTTCGCCAATGCAGCGGACGAGCTTATGGCGGAGGTTTCCGCGGATACCGGTAACGACGCCGACGCGCTTCGTTTTATTGCTGTCAAGCGTCGGGCCCTGTTCAATGTGGAGTTCGATGAAGGCCGCGAATTTCTTCAGATCCGCGAGAGGCTTGCCGCTAACACAGGCCTCGGGGTCAAAACCGGATTCACGGATCGCTTCCGCGAGCGTCTGCTGCTTGGTGCGGTGACGGAGCTTCAGGTCTTCGGGTTTCAGTTTGCCCGTCATCGCGAGCGTTCCGACATAGGCTTTGCCGAAGTAGGAGCTTTCTTCCATGCGGGTCACTAGAACAGACATGTCGCGGTACGGCGTGTAATTGGTGCGGCGCATCCACCAGAGAACCGTGAGACCGGCAACGATCCCGGCAAGGCCATCATAATTTCCGCCCTGAGGCACTGAGTCGCCGTGCGACCCTGTCACAAAGGCCGGAAGATCGCGGTGTTCTCCGGGCAGCGTGAGGAAAAGGTTTCCGGCCGCATCCGCCCACTCTTCAAGACCAAGCGTCTTTCCAACTTCTTTCACGTATTCGTGGACTTTATTTTCAACCGCACTGTAACCCTGACGCGAGACGCCGGCGACCGGGTCCTTTGAAAACTCACGGACGTCATCAAAAATCTTTTTTGCAAAAGCCGCGCCTTCTACCGCAATATCCTGCATCTCTTCAGTCATGCTTTTCTCCTGGACTTCAATGGTTGCTGATTGCCGGTTCTTCCGCATCAGACGGTGCCGCAATCGATGTAGGAATTAAAGCAGAAAAAAACCGAAGTTCCCGTCAATTCTGAAAAATTCCCGCAATTTGAGTGAAACATGTACATGACTTTTCGGTACCGGTCCATGAGGACGGCTCTCGCAAATTCATGTATAGGAATTTATGCACCAAATCTGAACATCTGGATTTCTTAAAGGGATTCATCTCTGCTTTTATATTAGTTAACATTATGAAAATAAATAATAAAAACAATCACTGCATTGGTGCATCATGAAAACTTAGTAACATTTAAAAAGCAGTAAACTGCACAAATAAAGCGCGTAAAGTTTATTGAAACAGGGAGATAAATTTTAGTTTTAACTATATAAGTATTTGAAATATTAATAAATTACTATCGATGTAAAAAGTTGGCACGATGATTGCGGTATATCCGGTATCAATTACTGGAGATGCGCTGATGGCACTAAAGATCCGAATGAAATCCCGGGACTGGGATTTTTGGACACCCCTGCTGCTGGGGGACGTTACGTCTGACACCATCGATCTGAAACTGACGAGAGTGCAGTCCCTGATCGATAACGTGGCGGATGATCCTGACTGCGACGCCGCGGAAATGAGTCTTTCGCGGTACGCGATGCGCCGAAGCGCGGGGACCGACCGGAACCTCGTCGGGATCCCGTTTTTCATCATGCGGGGGTTCAGAAACCGCTGCATTCTGACGTCAGACGATTCCCCGATCACCGCGCTCGCTGATCTCAGAGGAAAGCGGATCGGACTCTCCGGATGGCAGGATTCAGGGAACACCTGGACCCGGGCGCTCCTTCTTGAAGCCGGCGTTCCGGTGGATTCCATTCAGTGGACGCTTTCCCGCATGACGGCCGCGGACCGGATTGATCCGGAGCGGGGAAAACAGTTCTGGGATGACCGCGTGGTGTTCCATGATCCGGATGAAACGCCGCTGGTGGATCTGCTTAAAGAGGGGAAGATTGACGCGATTTTCCAGGCTTTCATGCCGGCTGATTTCTATAGCGAAGGCTATGGGCTGCGGCAGCTCCAGCCTGACTTTGTCTCACAGGAAAAGGCCTGGTTCGGCCGCGCCGGTTTCGTTCCCGGGATTCATATCCTCGCGATGAAAGCGGACTTCATCGCGGCGCATCCTGAGGCACCGAGGCAGCTTTGCGAGCTCCTTCGCGCGTCGCAGAATCTCTGGCTCGCGAAGCGCCGCAAGTACTTCGAAACCACGCCGTGGCTGATCGCAGATCTTATTGATATGGCGAAGTCGCTTCCTGAAGACTGGGATCCGGTGGGGCTTGAGCCGAACCGGAAGATGCTCGACGAATTCGCCCGTCAGCAGTATCTGCAGAAACTGACCCCCGTGCAGCGGGATGCTGATTTTCTCTTCCCCGTGAAGACGATCTGAGAGAGGAGACGGCAATGAGTGATCTTTTCCGCATAGCTCTGGGGCAGATGACCGTCGCGGAGACGGGGACTGAGAATCTCGCGAAGGCGGTGTCTCTGATGAAGCGGGGGGCAGATGCCGGCGCGAGGCTTCTGGTGCTCCCCGAAGGTGTCATTGCCCGGAAGCCGACCGACGGCGCCTGGAGCCGAAAGCACGCGGAGCCGCTTGACGGTCCCTTCGTTTCGGGGCTTCTTGCCGCTACCGCCGATATTCCGATCGCGGTCTCCTGCACGGTTCATGAACCGTCAGGCGCCGCGGACGGCCGGGTCTGGAACACCCACATTGTGGCGGACGGCGGAAAGCTCCTCGCCGCCTACCGGAAGCTTCATCTTTATGACGCCTTTTCAGGTCTCGAAAGCGCCAATGTGGTGCCGGGCGACACCGTGCCGCCGCTGGTCGAGATCGAAGGCTGGAAGTTCGGGCTCGAAACCTGCTACGACGTGCGGTTCCCGGAGCTTTCAAAGCGCCTCGCGCTGGACGGCGCGGATGCCATTCTGCTTCCGGCCGCCTGGGTGAGGGGATCGCTGAAAGAAATGCACTGGGAAATCATGGCGCGCGCCAGGGCGCTTGAAAACACCGTCTATGTCGCCGCGCTTTCCGAAACCTCAGCCCGGAATATCGGCTGTTCCATGGTGGTGGATCCGCTTGGAGTCCCGGTTTCCCGGGCGGGCGCGGCCGAGGCTCTGATCACCGCGGATATGAGCCGATCGGTGCTTGAAGACGCGAGGAAAGTCCTCCCGGTGCTCGAAAACATGCGTTTCGCCCGCCCCGAACTGAAGCAGTAACCGTTATCCAGAATCCCTATTTCTATTGAAAAAACAACTCAGAAGGACCAGTCGGAACTCCCCTGGTCCATGAAGGAGAGCATGATGAATTTCAAAAAACTCGCGGTGGCAGCCGCAGCCCTCAGCTTTGCGTTCAGCGCTTTCGCCGCCGGTATCCCGGCCCAGAAACTCGATAAATCGCTTCACGCGAAGCTTCCGGCCTCGATCCAGAAGAGCGGTGTGCTGCGGGACGCCGTGAACGGTTCCTTCCCTCCCTACTATGTCGTGACCCCGGAAAAGAAGATTCAGGGCGCGCTCTCTGACTTCTCGAAGGCGCTTGGCGAAATCCTCGGGGTCAGGGTTGAGCACACGAACATTCCTTCGCTCTCCGGCACGCTGATCGGGCTGCAGTCCGGCCGCTACGACATTTCGATCGGACCGATCGGCGACTTCCCGAACCGCGAGGAGAAAAATGATTTCGTGGACTATGTCCAGGAATACGTGGTTTTCGCGGTGAAGAAGGGCAATCCCCTGAAGATCAATGGTCTTGAAGACACCTGCGGCCGCCGGATTTCCGTTATGGCGGGCGGTTCCGCGGAGCGCGTGATCAAGAAGCAGTCTGACGCATGCGTGAAGGCCGGGAAGAAGCCAGTCACCGTGCTCTCCTATGACGGTCAGACGACTTCCGCGCTCGCTGTGCGCTCGGGACGCGCGGATGCTTTCTTCTCCTCCCAGGCTCCGCTTACGTATTTTGTGAGCCAGAACAAGGCTTACCTCGAGCTCGCCGCGGTCGGGAAAAAGAATGGCTTCAACGATCTCTATCAGGGCGCGGTGCTCCCGAAAAATTCCGCTCTGACGCCTGTGGTGCTTGAAGCTTTCAAGATCATGTACAAGAACGGTACCTATAAAGCCATCATGGAAAAGTGGGGTCTCGGCCGCAACATGGCAGCGCACCCCGGAAAGAATATGGGGATCGATGTGAAGTAACCCGATCTCTCCGCCCCGGCGCTGACGGTTACCGCCGGGTCAATGCTTTTCTGGAAATCTGAGAATGACGAATTCTGAATTCAAAGCGGCGGATGTCTCCAGGGCACGCCGCCCGGTGCCCTGGGTAAGGTGGGTGCTATACGCGGCAGTGACCGCGATCATCCTGTACTTTCTCTGGATCTGCTCTAAGAACCCGAATTTTGAGTGGGGAGTTGTCGCGCAGTACTTTACGCATGACTCAATCCTCCACGGTATCAAGATGACACTGGGGCTCACCGTGGTTTCCATGGTGATCGGCACGGTGCTTGGCCTTATCTGCGCGCTCGGGAAACTGTCCGGCAGCCGATTTTTCAATACGCTCAGCAACATCTACCTGTGGTTCTTCCGCTCAACGCCGCTGCTTGTGCAGCTGCTTTTCTGGTACAACCTCGCGGCGCTGTTCCCCGAGGTAACGCTGCCTGGTGTTGGCGCGGTATCAACCAATACGCTCATTACGCCTCTTTCCGCCGCGATCATCGGGCTCTCGCTCAACGAAGGCGCTTTTATGGGGGAAATCATCCGGGCGGGGCTGCTCTCCGTAGACCCGAATCAGAAAGAAACCGCTCAGGCCTTTGGTATGAGCCGTCTTCAGATCATGTTCCGCATTCTGATTCCTCAGGCGATGACCGCTATCATTCCGCCGACCGGAAACCAGGTGATTTCTATGGTGAAAGCGACTGCCATGGTGTCCATCATTGCGATGGATGATCTTCTGTACTCGGTTCAGACGATTTACAACGTGACTTTCCAGATCATTCCACTCCTCATTGTTGCGGTTATCTGGTACCTCATCATCACATCAGTCCTCTCCGTGATTCAGTGGATGATTGAGCGTCATTTTTCGAAAGGCCGCAGCCGCAGCACGCCGGCTGCTGAAGAGACCCTCGCGGCGGAAGGAGTAAGCGCATGACAGAAGAACTGGCAGCCCGGAACGCGGAGCCCTTTGTAATCTGCCGCGACGTGCATAAGAGTTTCGGCCCGAATGAGGTGCTGAAAGGCATCAGCCTCGAAGTGAAGAAGGGTGAAGTCGTGGTGATCCTTGGTCCCTCGGGGTCTGGCAAGTCAACGCTCCTTCGCTGTATCAATCATCTGGAAACGATGGATTCCGGAATGATCACAGTAGGCGGCGAGGCGATCGGCTACGAGATGAGGAACGGAGAACTCTGGGAGGCGCCGTAACCGGTCGTCGCGAAGCAGCGGAGCCGGATCGGAATGGTGTTCCAGGCGTTCAATCTCTTCCCGCATCTCACGGTGCTGGAAAACGTGATGCTCTTCCCGGTGTCGGTGCATCACGTGCCGAAGAATGAGGCAAAGAAAAAAGCGCTTGAGATCCTTGCCCGTGTCGGTCTGGCTGACAAGGCAAATGAGTATCCGAGGCGGCTTTCAGGCGGTCAGCAGCAGCGCGTCTCTATCGCGAGGGCTCTCGCGATAGAGCCTGAGCTCCTGCTTTTTGATGAACCGACCTCGGCGCTTGATCCGGAGCTCGTCGGTGAGGTGCTTCAGACCATGAAGTCGCTTGCGGAGCAGGGCTATACGATGATCATTGTGACGCACGAGATTCCATTCACCCGTGAAGTGGCGGACCGTGTGGTCTTCATGGCGGATGGCGTCGTGGTGGAGGAGGGTGCGCCGGATGACGTTATGGTGAATCCGAAAACGGAACGCTTCCGGACATTCCTTTCCCGGTATCTCTGAAGAATCTATCGGTAAATCAAGGGCCGGCTTTCCTTCCCGTGGCGGAGGGGAAGCCGGTTTTCACTCTCATATAAGACCGTACCTTTCGGCTAGAATAGCCGGGTTTCCCCAAGAGGGATTTCTCACCTGACCAGGTACCGACATATGGCAAAAAAAGAGCTTCTCTGGGTCCAGCTGGCCCGCGATCTTGCGTACGCAATTGCGACAGGCCGCTATCCCGTCGGGACGCTTCTGCCAAAGGAACTCGATATCTGCCGGAAGACCGGGCTCTCGCGGCACACTGTTCGCGCGGCGCTTGATCATCTGCAGCGCACCGGTCTCATCAAGCGGACACCGCACGTCGGCACCGAGGTTGTCGCGCGGGGCGCGGCCCGCGGCTTTGCCTATCGGCTCCAGTCTTTCAGCGACGTCGATATGATCGGTCACTCGCATGCCCGGGAAGTCTGCCAGGCCATTCACGTGAAAGTTGATAAGGAGAAGGCTCAGGAGCTTGGGCTTCCTGCCGGAACCTCCTGGATCAGGCTTACCAATATCCGCGCGGGCGATAAGCCCGAGGATCCGCCGGTTGTCTGCACTCAGGTTTTTATTCCGGAAGTGTGGGAGGACGTGGTCGCGGCGGCAACCCGCGAACCGGAAACTCTGATCGCCACCCTGATCAACCGGATGCACGGCGTTGTTTGCAGCGAAGTGAAGCAGGATGTCTCAGCGGTTGCGATGCCGGTCGATCAGGCGGCGTGGCTTCAGTGCAAGCCGGGAGTCCCGGCGCTGAAAATCCGGCGCGTTTATCTCGATGAATCCGGGAAGCCCCTTGAAGTGTCGGTTTCATGGCACCCGGGTGACCGTTACAGCTTCTCAATCAGTCTGCAGCAGAACGCGGCGGACTGACGCCATCCCGCCGCGCTTTATTCAATGACCGAAGTTCAGATATTCCGGTTCGCGATCACAAAGGGATTTTCCCGGCTGAAATCCGGGATATCGTCGAAATGCTTCGCAAGATCCACGATCGCCTTGACCTGAGCGTCATCCAGGATATCAAGCGTCATCGTGCGGAACTTCATCTCACACTCTTCCCAGCTCACCCGATTCTCGGGGTCCCCCTTCGGGGCTTTGACCTGAGCGGAAAGAGTCTCGCCTGACTCGAGTTCAGCCTCAATCCGGCAGGGCCAGTTTTTCGGCACCATGGCGTCAAGCGATGGATCGTCTATCACCTCAGTGCAGGAAAGCAGCCCGGAAACTGCGGGATCTGACACCGCGTCTGCCGCGAAAGACACTTCAACCGGTGTACCCCGGAGAATCGTGCTCGCGACGCAGTAGGAAATCGAAAACTTGGCATCCCGGCCGGTAACGGGCGCGGTCTTCCCTGCGATCGAAAGCGCTGTTCCGTAAGTGTGAACGGTGAGATGCCGGATCGGGTCACCCGGGTGACGGCTGAGCTGCTCACGGATTGAGAGCGCGGCGTCAATCGCGGAATGTGTGTGCCGGCAGCAGGGGTAGGGCTTGAAGGACACCGAGGCCGAACGCCAGACCCGGCCGAAATCCCGGAAGAGATCGAAATTCACGCTCTGCCTCGCGTAGCCCGCGAAGAAGCCCTGTTTGCCTTCAAGAATATGCGCGGCGCCCGAAAAACCGTTCTGAGCCATGAATGATACAAGGATGCCGTTCCCGGCCGCGTTCCCGGCGTGAAGGAACTTGCTCATCGCGCCGTCAGGATTGAATTGCCAGAGACCGCAGGCAAGGGTGCCGGCGTTTCCAAGGGCCCACTGCATCTGCTGAGCACTGAGCCCCAGCATGCGGCCTGAGGCCGCGGCGGCACCGAAAACACCGGCGGTTGAGGTGGTGTGCCAGATCGCGTAATGCGCGGGGGTGATGGCGGCGCCGATCCGGAGCATCACTTCAAACCCGGCAGCGATCGCGGTGAGAACATCGCGCCCGGTTTTCTTCTGCCACTCGCCGAGCGCCATCGCGCCAGGCATCACCACAGTTGCCGGGTGTGAGATCGACTCGCGGTCGACATCATCCATTTCAAAGATGTGGCCGAAGTAGCCGTTTTCCATGGCGGCGGTCCGGAGGTCGGTTTTATCGCGGTTTCCGAAAACGCTGGCTTCGGGTTTCCCGCCGAGGAGCTCCGCGGTTTTTTGGATCGGAACGGCCGCCCGGTCCCGGGACCCGGCAAGGGCGCATCCCGCCCAGTCGAGAATATCCCGCCGTAACAGGTCGAGTGCCTCGGGAGAAATGCTGTCATACGAGAGGTCTGCCGCGAACTCAGCGCAGGCGGCTGACGGGCTGAAGTGATCCATCGTTTTTTCCTCAGACTTGTCTTGATCGCTGAGATTAAGTGTAGTGTGGGCTCTTATCCGCGGTACAGCCAAGAGTTACCCGGGAGAAACAGAGTTTCCTGAAAGTGCCCGTTTCATTTTCTGAAATAAGGGCACGTTGTGATGCATTAATATGTCGGGATGAGGAAAAGGAAAGAGATCTTTCCCTTTTTCCGTATAACAACAGTCCATAGTGTCCTTTGGAGAGAGACAAGTGAAAGAAGCCGGAGAAGTCACGCGGGAAGAGCTGATGCTTTTCACTGCGCTTTGGGAGAAGCGTTCACTCACCGCGGCGGCTGATCAGCTTGGGATCCATCTGCCAAAGGCATCACGCCTTCTGAAGTCGCTCCGGGAGTCTTTCTCGGATGATCTCTTCATCCGCATCGGGAACACGATGGAGCCGACAAGAAAAGCGTCCGCGCTTCTCCCCCGTGTCGCGGCGTCACTCGCCTCGCTGGAGCGGCTGTTTGCGGAAAATACGTTTGATCCGGCAAAGCTCCGCCGGACTTTCACCGTGATCGCGAACAGTCAGCCGCTCTCACGCTTTGGCCCTATGCTGCTTGCGGATCTCAGCCGGGCGTCTCCGGGAAGCCGGGTTGTGTTTCAGCAGCCTGGAAGCGGGTGGAGCGCGAGGCTTTCGGACGGCAGCGCCGACGCTGCGGTGTCGCCTGAAGGCAATATTCCGAATGGATTCATGGAGCTGAACGCTTCGCGCTGCCAGTACCAGATCGCGATGCGGCCCGGTCATCCGCTTCTCAGACTGCCTGAAATCACAGCTTCAGATCTCGCTGAGTATCCGGAATGCATTGTGGAGGCATCCCGCTTCCGGGGAAAGCGGTTTCTCGAGGACGGCAGGGCGTCGGATAAAACGGTCGTGATACCGGATGGGCTCGCGGCCCCTGGCTTTCTTCTCGCGTCTGACGCCTGGATGGTGTCCTGTACTCTCGTGATCCGGGATCTCTTCAAACCCCGTTACGGGCTCGTTTCCATTCCTTTCCCGAAGGATTTCAGGCCCTTCTCGGAACCCCCGCTTCTGAAGATCGTCTGGCATCCAAGAACCGCCTCCGATCCGGCGGAGCAGTGGTTCCGCGGGCTGCTCGAGAATGCCGTGAAGAGTGCCTGTGGAAACGCAGCAGCATGACGCTTAAATTGCTCCTTTCACTTTTTGAAAGGAGCGATTACGGGATTCCTGTCCGCCGGAGGGGTATTTCTCAATACTGATTTTCCCTTTTTTTCCCAGAATAATTACCTATGAGGAATTAATCAGGTGATCCAATAGGAATAAAGGACTAGATCCAAAAAAACCGGGTTCCTGGAAACCAGTTCCCGTAAGCTTGAATACTTAAACCTGAAAAATTCCCCCGATTCCGGATGAGAGTCCGGATTTCGGCCACACACATGCAAGGAGAATGAGATATGGATAAAACCGTTATCGCAACCCCGGATGCGCCAGCCGCAATCGGTCCCTATTCTCAGGGGATCGCCGGAAACGGACTCGTCTTCGTGTCCGGGCAGCTCCCGGTTGACCCGAAAACGGGTGCGATGCCTGAGACGATTGAAGCTCAGGCACGGCAGTCCCTCACCAATCTGAAAGCCATTATTGAAGCCTCGGGTAGCTCGCTCGACAAGGTCGTGAAGACCACGTGCTTCCTCGCCGACATCGCGGATTTTGCCGCTTTCAATGCCGTATACGCGGAGTTCTTCCCGAAAGACGCTCCCGCCCGCTCCTGTTTCCAGGTCGCGGCCATACCGAAGAACGCGAAGCTAGAAGTTGAAGCTATCGCTCTGAAGTAAGCCGCTTCTTCACCAGGTCCCGGGGCCGGTGACACGAAGCTCCGGGAGAGAGAAATTCTTTCGGAGCTTTTTTCATGTTGAGTCTTATCATCGCTGCGGTCACAATCGCGATCGTGGTGTACCTGCTCGTCAAGGGCTATTACCCGCAGGCGGCGCTTTTTATCGGCGGCCTGATTCTTCTCACCTGCACCTGGGTTTTCGGCCTGGGCACGCTGCTTCCCGCTAAGACAACCACTCACTTCGGCGGGTTTGATGTCTTCAAGGTCTTCAGTGAAGGTTTCGCGACCCGAATCGGGGGGCTCGGCCTGATGCTCATGGCGATCGGCGGTTTCTCCCGCTACATGGAGCATGTCGGTGCGTCGAGCGCGCTCTTCCGCGTCTTCGAGAAACCCCTGAAGCATATCCATAATCCGTACCTGCTTCTCGGCGCGGCCTTCATTGTTGAGCAGATCATGGTGATCTTCGTGCCGTCGCACGCTGGTCTTGGTCTCCTTCTGATGTGCACGCTGTACCCGATTCTCGTGCGTTCCGGCGTCAGCCCGCTCTCAGCGCTTGGCGTGATCGGTTGCTGCCAGTTTATGGATGTGGGGCCGGGTTCCGGTAACGCGAACATGGCGGCGCAGGTCGCCGGGATGGACGTCTCGGAATACTTCGTTTACTACCAGCTCCCGCTCTTCATTGCGCTCGTCGTGATCCTTACCTTTGTGCAAATGTTTGTGCAGGCCTGGTGGGATAAGCGCGAAGGCTGGAAGTTTGATCCGGCCAACGTTCAGACATTCGCGGGATCGAAGCCCATGGCTGATGTGAAGGAAGCCCCGAAGTTCTACGCGATTCTGCCGGTGATTCCGCTTTTCCTCATCATCTTCTTCTCGAAGGTGGCAGGCAGCGCGATCCGTATGGATGTCGTGACCGCCATGGTGATTTCCACCGTGATCGCGATTGTCTGCGAACTGATCCGGTACCGGAATCTGAAGGACGTGCTTGCGACTTTCAAGCTTTTCTTCGAAGGCATGGGGAAGATCCTTGCCGGTGTGGTTTCGCTGATCGTCTGCGGTGAATTCTTCGCTCAGGGTCTGATCAAATCGGGGGCCATGGGAACGCTGATCACGAGCGCTGACCAGGCGGGTTTCGGCCTTGCCGCAATGGTGATCGTGGGCGGTCTGATTCTCTGGCTCATGGCTTTCATTATGGGATCCGGAAACGCGGCGTTCTTCTCGTTCGCCCCTCTGGTTCCTCCGATCGCGAAGACGCTCGGTGTCTCCACCGTGTCCCTTATTTTCCCGCTTCAGGTGCTGGTGTCCTTCGGCCGCGTTTCCTCCCCGATTACGGCAGCCCTGATCGCTATTTCCGGTATTGCCGGTGTTTCCTCCTTCCAGGTGGCGAAGCGGACTTGCATCCCGATGTTCGTTGCAACAATCGTGAGCTACGCCGCGTACTTCCTCTTCTGGTATCACCCCTGATCCGGAGCGCCGCGTCTGAGTGGCTCAGAGCCCCTCGGCGCGGCCGATGAACCTGTTTTCTGAGATTGAATTTTTGGAGCAATAACTATGACGCTCAAGCATAACTTTGATGAGATTGTTGACCGCCGCGGAACGAACAGCTCGAAGTGGCTCAAGTATCCGGCTGACGTCCTTCCGATGTGGATCGCGGACTCGGATTTCCGCTGCGCGCAGCCGATCGTGGATGAAATGAAACGCCTCGCTGAGCATGGGGTCTACGGCTATCCGTACGTGCAGGAAGGGTCTTTCGAGCGTGCCACTGTCCGCTGGTGCCACGTCCGCTATGACTGGGATTTTGAGGAGAGCATGGTGGACTTTGTGCCTTCCACCGGCACGGCCCTTGCGGTCGCTGTGAAGGCGTTCTGCGAACCGGGTGACAAAGTCCTGATGCAGACGCCGATTTATCCTCCGTTCACTGCCGTCACGCAGAAGAACGGCTGCACCGCGTCCAATAATCCGCTCATTTTCCGCGATGGAAAATGGGAAATTGATTTTGAGGATTTTGAACGCCGGGCCGCGGATCCGAAGTGCAAGCTTTTCCTCCTCTGCAACCCGCATAACCCGACCGGCAAGGTCTTTACGGCTGAAGAACTCACGAAGATCGCTGACATCTGCGGCCGCCACGGCGTTGTGGTGTTCGCGGACGAAGTGCATTCGGATTTCGTCCATGCCCCGAACCGTCATCAGGTCTTCGCGAAGCTTTCCGAAGCCGCGAAGAACATGTGCGTCACTGCCGTGAATCCGGCAAAGACCTTTAATATCGCGGGCCTTCGGACATCTTCTGTTGTCACGATGAATCCGGAGCTTCAGGCCCAGTATCAGGCGGCGCTCGCTTCCTGCAAGCTCGGGCGCGAGGGGTTCGGCATCGCGGGCTACGTGAAGGCCTTTACGGAATGCGACTATTACGCGGATCAGCTGCTTCCCTATATTCAGGGGAATCTGCACTATGTGCTCGATTACATCCATGAGCATTTCCCGCAGATCGGCGCCTATATGCCCGAGGGGACTTTCTTCCTCTGGCTCGACTGCCGGAAGCTGCCGTTCAAGACCCAGGCTGAGCTTGACCGGTTCTTTGTTGAAAAGGTGAAGCTCGGACTGAATCCGGGTGATACGTTCGGTGTTGAGGGCGAGCGGTTCCTTCGCATGAATGTCGCCTGCCCGAGAGCGTACTGCGAAGAAGCCATGCGTCGCATGAGCGCGGCGTTCGCTGAGCTCTGAGAAACACGGTTTTTCTAAGCAATACTGCTCAGGTCCCCGATTTTCGGGGACTTTTTTTTGATTCTGTGTGCGGTATTACCCGAGGAAAGACGGAAATCCGTTTTTGATTCGCCCATAATGGATTCAACAGAATAACGGCGCCTGGAGGCGCCGCAAATTGAAACCGTATCCAAGAAAGAGAGGAACAGCACTATGCAGAAGCGAGTTTTTCTGAAGACGATCGTTGCGGCTACCGCCGCGGCCGCTACGGGCGGCTTCGCCACGGGCTGCACGAAGAAGCCGGCTGAAATCAAGGTCGGCGCGACCGCAGGCCCCCACGCTGAAGTGGTTCAGGCCGCGGCAAAGGCTGCTGAGAAGGACGGCCTGAAGGTTCAGGTGGTTGAATTCACGGATTACCTCGGACCCGATAAGGCCCTGGCTGAAAAGGCGCTCGATCTGAACGTTTATCAGCATGAGCCGTTCCTCAAGAACTTCAACGCCAATCAGAAGACTGATCTCGTCGCGGTGGCTCCCGCCATCCTGATGCGGATGGGCATTTACTCGAACCGCGTGAAGAACGTGAATGAGCTAAAGGATGGCGCCATGGTCGGTATCCCGAACGATCCGACAAACGGCGGCCGCGGTCTGCAGCTCCTTGAGAAGGCTGGCGTTATCAAACTGAAGGAAGGTGCGGGCTTCAAGGCGACGCTTGCTGACGTGGTGGATAATCCGAAGCACCTGCAGTTCAAGGAGCTCGAAGCCGCTCAGCTGCCGCGTTCACTTGACGACCTGGATGCCGCTACTATCACGATGAACTACGTGATGTCCGCGGGTCTTGATCCGGCGAAGCAGGGCATCTTCCTTGAAGACAAGGATGCGCCGCTTGCCCTGATGGTGATCGCAGCCCGTCCGGATAACAAGGATTCGGAAGCGGTTCAGAAGTTCGTGAAGGCTTATCACTCGGATGAAGTGAAGAAGTTCATCGCCGATAAGTACAAGGGCACGATTGTCCCGGGCTGGTCCTAAAATCCAGAGCCGGTAAGGCAGGAAAGACCGCGGAACTGAACATTCCGCGGTTTTTCTTTATCTGGATTTTTTGCCGGTGAAGGTGAAAAGCGCGAGAGAGGCGAAGATCAGCGCGATGCCGGCGTAGGCCGGGAGTGACAGACGCTCCCCAAGCACGGCCGCAGCGAGCAGCGCCGCAACCACGGGTTCCAGAAGCGAAATGGCAATAGCGGTGCTTGCCTGGACCCGTTCAAGTCCATATCCAAAACAGATATAGCCGATAAACATCGGAACCACTGCCATATAAAGGCCAACGGCAGCATTCTGAACCGAATGCAGGAAGGGGGCTCCCGTCGCAAGGAGAATCGGAAGCAGGAGCAGGGCACCGATTCCGAATTCCGCGCCCATCGCGGCTCGGGACGGAATGCCGGAAAGCATCAGGCGCCGTGCCGCGTACGAGTAATAGGCGTACGTAAAGGCCGCGGCGAGGGCGGCTAACACCCCTGCCACCGGGTGAAGGGCGGTTCCCGAAGCGGTTTCGGCTCCGGACTCCAGTGTGATGAGAAGAATGCCGATGATTCCAGCCGCAACGCCGGCTCCCCACCGGATGCCAGGCGCTTTTCCTTCCGCTGCCCATTCAATCGCGCCAGAGAATAGCGGGGCGGCACCGATCGAAATCACCGTGCCCAGAGTGACACCGGCAAGTCTCATAGAGCCATAAAACGCGATCGGGTAGATAGCGACAGAGAGTCCGGCTGAGAGAAGGAGCGCGGAGTGTCGCTTAAGCAAAGCGCGGTTCCGGCGGATCAGTGGGAGACCGCGGAGCGCCTGCAGGAGCCCTCCCCCTCCCATCGCCGCCGCAGCGATCGCGGCGGCAGACACTTCAGGAGCGAAAGCGGCCGCGGTCCCCGTCGTGCCCCAGAGAAGGGACGCGGCAAGAACGCCGAGAATTCCGAGAAAGTGAGTGCTGCTCTGGATAGGCATTTCGCGGGAAAAAGAAAATGAATCAAACGTTCTATTTTAGTAGGGGGCCGGCGGGATGAAAAATCAGTCTGCAGGAACAGCGCATTAAGTACCTATTTTTTATCGGAATTGCTCCCGGGTTTTGTCCCTTAACCCCTGAAAAGCCCGAAATCCGGGCATCTTCGACCTACCACATTTTTGGTATAAAAGAATTTATTTGAAAAAATAAATTGGACAAAAAGAAAAATCCACGTATAATTCAAATCCTGTTTCGGAGTTGTAGCTCAGCTTGGTTAGAGCGACGGCCTGTCACGCCGTAGGTCGAGGGTTCGAGCCCCTTCAACTCCGCCAGTTTTCTTTCTGGACAGGGAAAGAAAAACAAGTATAATGACTGTCTGTGGAGTTGTAGCTCAGCTTGGTTAGAGCGACGGCCTGTCACGCCGTAGGTCGAGGGTTCGAGCCCCTTCAACTCCGCCACAAAATTCCGAAAAGGCGAACTTTCCAAAAGTTCGCCTTTTTTTCTTATCTTCGGAAGGCGTCAGGCCTCGCCGGCCTTCCATCGCTGGGGAATCAAGGATCCATGCTTCAGGGTTTCCGCAAACATAAGCGCTGGATGATGGCGCTGATCATCGGCCCGATTTCGATCGCCTTCGTGGCGACAGGCATCTATAGCTATTCCCGCTCGAACGAAGGGGACAAGGCGCTCGCCGAAGTCGGCGGCTCCAAGATCACTCCGGAAGAGTTCGATCAGACGAAGCGCCAAGAGCTGCAGCAGCTCCAGCAGCAGATGGGAAGCAATTTCAAGTCCGGTATTCTCGATAATCAGCAGGCCCGCGCCGCGCTGCTTGACCGGCTGCTTTCCGAACGCGCTCTCGCTGTTGAAGTCGCGAAAGAAGGTATTCTCGTCTCCCGCGAGCAGGCTATCAACGTGATCAAAACGGCCTCTGGTTTCCAGGTGAACGGCAAGTTTGATCCCGAGCTCTATAAGCGCTTCCTCGCGAGCCAGGGTAAGACTGACGAAGGCTTCGTGCAGGAGCTTCAGCAGAGCCTCGCCCGCGAAATGCTCGTGAATAACGTCGCGGGCACGACGATCATCTCCAAGTCTTCGGTGAATCAGCTTAATCAGCTGCTCCGTGAGCGCCGCGAAGTGCGTCTGTTCTCGATTCCTGCAGCCCGCTTTATGCAGACGGTGCAGGTGTCTGATGCGCAGGCCAAGGCTTACTATGACAGCCACAAGGCTGATTTCATGAACCCTGAGCACGAGAAGGTGGAGTACGTGGTGCTCACGCCGGATCAGTTCGTGAATACGAAGCCGACTGAAGAAGACATCAAGACCTATTACGAACAGAACGCGAAGCAGTTCGCCGCACCTGAGGAGCGAGAAGCCCGCCACATTCTGATTGGCTTCGGAGGCGACGAGAAGGCCGCTGAAAAGAAGGCTGAGGCGATTGTTGCCCAGCTGAAGGCTCATCCGGATCAGTTCGCAGCTGTCGCGAAGAAGGAATCAATTGACACGGGCAGCGCCGAGAAGGGCGGTGACCTCGGGTGGTTCGGCAAGGGGACGATGGTTCCGGCGTTTGAAGCCGCGGCTTTCAGCGCGAAGAAGGGTGATATTGTCGGTCCGATCCGCACGGAATACGGTTTCCATATCATTCAGGTTCAGGATGTCCGCGGCGGCAAGGTTCCTCCGCTCGCTGAAGTCCGCTCGAAGATCGAAGCCCAGTACGGTTGCCAGATGGCTCAGAAGAAGTACGCCGAGGCTGCCGACGGTTTCTCGAACATGGTCTATGAGAACAGCAGCTCGCTTGACCCTGTGATCAAGAAGTACAACCTGAAACCCGTGATCGTTGAAAACGTCATGAAGGCCGGTCTCGGCAACACGCCTGACGCTCAGTATCTGAATGAGCACATGATTGAGCTTCTGTTCTCGAATGACTGCGTGAACGAGAAGCGTAATACCCAGGCGATTGAAGTGAAGCCGAACGTTCTCGTGTCTGCCCGCGTGCTTGAGCACACGGCTGCAGCCCAGATCCCGTTTGATCAGGTGAAGGCTCAGATCATCGCGAAGCTGAAGGCGGACGCCGCTGTGGCAGCCGCCAAGGCTGAGGGCGAGAAGAAGCTTGCCGCGCTCCGCGCGAAGCCTGATGACGCCGGCTTTACGGCCGCTGCCTGGGTTTCCCGTCAGCAGCCGATGGGGCAGCCTCCGGAACTCGTTTCCGCTGAACTCCGGATCCCGGCTTCGAAGCTTCCGGCTTATGTCGGCACGACGATTAACGGCGCCGGCTATGTGATTGCCCATGTGACCGCGTCTGACACTCCGAAGGTGACGGATGACGAACTGAAGGGTGCCAAGGCCGAACTCGCGAAGCTGCATGGCGCGGCGGACATGGACGCCTATATCGGCGGCCTGAAGGGAGTTCTCAAGGCCAAGGTGCTGAATAAGGATTACGTCTACCCGGCTAAGAAGGGTTCCGCTCCCGCCTCTTCCCCGGCCGCGAAGTAATTCCAGAAGGATTGCCGGAACCGCAGACCGCGGTTCCGGCTCCAATAAAAAATGCGCTTCAGACGAAGCGCATTTTTTTATGCCTCCGCCTGGGGCTGTCAGGCGGAAAGAAGCTTTAATCAGTGACGGACTTTGCCGATCATCTCAACCGGAGCCGGGGCGAGCTGTCCCGGCTGCAGAGCGATCGTGCCGACAGCAGAAAGCGGGTCGCTCCCGGCCTCTGCCCAGCGGAGCTTCGCGCGGCGGAGCATGCCGAGAGCGGTTGCGGCGCGGCGCGAGAGCTCATCTGCGAGCACCGGCATGGTAGCGCACTGAGCCGCAGCCCCATGGAGCCAGACCGCGCCGAGCACAGCGGTCGTCAGGTCATAGCCCTGAGCGATAAAGGATCCGATCATGCCGGAAAGGACATCACCGGTGCCGGCGGTCGCGAGCGCCGCGGAGCCGGTCGGGTTCACCCAGGCGTGTCCGGAGCGGAGGGACACCACCGTGCCGGTCCCCTTGAGAACAATCGCTGCGCCGGTCTGGAGGGCCAGTTCACGCGCCCAGAAAATGCGGTTGCTCTGAACCTCTTCCACCTTGTTCCGGAGGAGCTTTGCGGCTTCAAGCGGATGCGGCGTGAGAACCGTCATGGCGCGGCGGGTGAGGAGTTCTTCCTGAAGCTCAGGCTTCTCAGCGAGGATCGTAAGGGCGTCGGCGTCGAGCACGAGCGGCGTGTCTTCACAGTGAATGGCGTCAAGCAGACGCTTCACGGATTTTTCCCCCGTCCCCATGCCGGGACCGACCACAAGCGCGGAGAAGGACGCCAGGTCAAGCGGCGACTCGGCAATCATGAGTTCCGGGCATTCCGGGTCAACCGCCGGAGCGTCAGACGCGAGGAACTCGGTCTTCACACGGCCGGCTCCAAGTCGCAGCGCCGCGCGCGAGGCGAGGATCGCTGCGCCGATCTTCCCATCATCACCGCCCACAATGGCGGCGGTTCCCCAGGTCCCCTTGTGGCAGAAGTGGGGGCGGGGTTCAAGGATATGGCCGTAGTCCGCTTCATCAATCAGTCCCTGAAGCGGAAGCGGGATCGAGACATCGAGTTCAGAGAGGCAGACGTGCCCTGCGGCGTCACGCCCTTCATTCATAAAGAGACCGGCGTGGGCGGAAAGAAGGGCAATCGTCATATCCGAGCGGCAGCCCTGAATACGGCCGTTCCAGTTACCGGTTTCCGCGTTCAGTCCCGTCGGGACATCAATCGACACCTTGAGGGAGTTCTGCACGTTGTACCAGATCGTGGCGTCAAGGATTTCGCCGCGGATCGGGCGGTCGCCGCCGATCCCGAGCATCGCGTCAACCACGATATCAGCTTTCCCGAGAGAATTCGGCTCACGGACGGTCTTGCCGCCCACAGCCTGCCAGGCCGCGAAAGCGCGCTTCGCGTCATCAGCCTTCGGTTCATCCCCGCCGACCAGCACACAGATCACGTCGTGGCCCCGGGCCTTGAGGCAGCGGGCAGCCGTGAAGCCGTCTCCGCCGTTATTCCCCGTGCCGCAGAGGATCGTGACGCGTCCCTTCGGAGGAAGTTCGCGCTCGAGGCGCGACGCGATGTCCTGACCCGCGCGCTCCATCAGCGTGCCGGGTTCAAGAACAGAGGCCTGGCGCCGCTCAACATCCCGAAGGTCGTCGAGTGTCAGTAGGGAAATGGACATGCTTTTTATCTCCTTAATCAAATGGGTGCTGCATCCGGCCGTGCGGCGCTGCGCTTACGCGTCTGATGCCGCGCGGCTCGGGATATCTCTTTATTTCTCTGCAAACCTTCCCGGACTGCAGAAGGCCGCGAATTCACCCGGATCCTCTCCCAGAGCAGAGGCCGCGGCGATTTCCGCGGATTCTCCGGCCCCGGCAAGTCCAAAAGGACCGTGGGCAATATTCAGAATGACGTTATCCGCTCCCGGCACAGGGCTGGCCAGCGGGAAGCGATCAGGTGAAGCCAGAAATTCCCCGCTCCAGAACTGTGATGCCACAGTGTTGGAGCGCAGATTTTCAAAGCTTCCCATAACGGCGTCATAAAGCCGGTTACATTCTGCCTTCTTTTCCTTCTCGGCGGGAGAGCCAAGGAAGAAACGGCCGGTCGCGCGAAGCCGCCGGTCAAGCCTTGAGAGGATAAATCCTTTTTCGGGCGAGGCAACCGTGAGAGCCGGGAGCGCTTCCGAGTCGCTGAGTTCGAGTGTCAGCGTGAACCCGGTGAGAGACGTCAGCGGTGCCCAGAAGCCAGTTCCGGAAATCAGGGGCAGGGCGCCGCCCGCAGAGGCGAGGATAACAGCGTCACACGGGATCCGTTCGTTCCCGCTGATCGCCACCGCTTCCGCACGTCCTCCGCGGTAAATAATTTTCTGCGCCTCTGAGCGATAGCGCCGTGTAAACCGCGGACCGTACTTCTCGGCGATCCGCTGCAGAAGGAGCTTTGCCGCGAAGGTGGCGTTGAAGGTGGAATCCTCCGGGATCAGAAGCGAGGCCGCGAAGGTGAGAGACGGGTCGATGAGCGGAAAGCGTTCAAGCGTCGCTTCGCGGGAAAGGAGTTCCCGGTCAGGGAACGTTTCCCTCATCAAGGCGGTTTCCGCCTCGGAAAGCAGCATCAGAGAACCGTCAATCCGGCCATCCGCGATGCCGAATTCCGCGTGCAGCTTCCTCGTGCCGGCGTCAGACGCCTGGACGAAGGCCTCGAACCGTTTCAGATTTTCAGCGAAGGCGGGGTTCGCGGCGTTCTGTCCGGCTCCGGTGAGAAACGCGCGGTGCCTCATACGGTCTGAGACGCCGTCCGCAATAAAAACCGAGTCATCCGGCAGCTTTCGGAATGAAGAGAACTTCTTCATATAGAAGGCGGGATGAAAAGCCCAGGCGGACGCGAGAAACCCCGGGGCGTAGGAAAGCCCCTGCGTGGGGCCGGACGCCGATTCGAGCAGTGTCACGCTGCATCCACGACGAAGGAGCGATTCGCATGTTCTGATACCTGAAATGCCCGCTCCGATAACTGCAACCCGCATTGACTTTCCTCTGAATTCCAGGGCTTTCGCCCAAAACCGCTCAATTCTAATAGAAGCGGCCTCCCGAGGAGACGGAATACCGAGAAAATCCTTCCCTCTCTACCCACAGAAACCGGGCCGCCCTCTTTATAATGTGGGCAATCTTTTTTCCCACCAACTCGCAGTCCGGCTTCCCGTCCGAATCAGGGCGCGGCGGCCGGCAGAGGCTTTTGTCGATGACTACATCCGGATGCATGTTTGCGCTTGAGGCTTCGAGCGCGCTTTCTGATTTCCGTGCCGAGCGGCTGCTTGCCGATCTGAAATCCGTCTATCCCCAGGTGAAGGCGGTTTCGGGCCGTTACATTCACTTTGTACACGCTGCCCGGGCGCTTGAAGAGCAGGAAGTGTCCCGGCTCTGCGCGCTGCTTTCCTATGGCTTTGAGGGAGCGGACGCGGCGGCTGATGCTGAGTTCCTCGTGATCCCCCGCCTGGGAACAATCAGCCCCTGGGCTTCGAAAGCGACAGATATCGTCCATAACTGCGGCATGACTGAAGTGCTCCGCGTTGAGCGCGGCATCCGCTACGCGGTCGCGTTTGAAGGCGCTGCTCCCGCTTCTGACATTCTGGAAGCGATCGCCTCGAAGCTCCACGACCGGATGACGGAATCCGTGGTGCCTTCCGACTTCCCGGTTGAGAAGCTCTTCACGGAGCTCCCCGGTAAGCCGATGAGCGTGATTTCCGCCTCAACCCCGGAAGAGGCTCACCGTGAGCTCGCCCGCGCGAATGCCGAAATGGGTCTCGCGCTTTCTGAAGGTGAAATGGATTACCTCGAGAAGGCGTTCGAAGCCGAGGGCCGCGGCCCGACGGACACCGAACTCATGATGTTCTCTCAGGCGAATTCCGAGCACTGCCGCCACAAGATTTTCAACGCCTCCTGGGTGATCGATGGGAAGCCGATGGATCAGTCGCTTTTCGGCTACATCCGCGCGACTCACAAGGCGCATCCTGAAGGCACGATCACGGCCTATTCCGATAACGCCGCGATTTACGAGGGTTCCGAAGTCCCGCGTCTCTATACGCGTCCGGCAAAGGATTCTCCCTACGGTCAGTACTTCACGGAAGAGAACGAACTGACGCACACGGTCTTCAAGGTTGAAACGCATAACCATCCGACCGCGATTTCGCCGTTCCCGGGCGCCGCCACCGGTTCCGGCGGTGAGATCCGTGACGAAGGCGCTACCGGCCGCGGCGGCCGTCCGAAGGCCGGTCTCTGCGGCTTCACGGTTTCTGCGCTCCATCTCCCGGGTGCCGCTCAGGGCTGGGAAAACGATTCTGACGTGGTGACGGGCGAGAAGACTTCTCGCACCTACGGCGCGCCGTCCCGCATCGCGACGCCTCTCTCCATCATGAAAGACGGCCCGATCGGCGCCGCGGCCTTCAATAACGAATTCGGCCGTCCGAATATTGCCGGCTACTTCCGTGTTTTCGAAGCGAACGTCGGCGGCATCCGCTACGGCTACCATAAGCCGATCATGCTCGCGGGCGGCATCGGCAACATCCGTAATGACGAAACGAAGAAGCTCCCGGTTCCGGTCGGCTCGCTTCTGATCGTCCTCGGCGGTCCGGGCATGCGTATCGGCCTCGGCGGCGGCGCTGCGAGCTCGATGACCACGGGTTCGAACTCCGAAGCGCTAGACTTTGACTCCGTGCAGCGCGGCAACCCGGAAATGGAACGCCGGGCTCAGGAAGTGATCGACCGCTGCTGGGCCTGCGGTGAAAAGAACCCGATTCTCGCGATTCATGACGTCGGCGCCGGCGGTCTTTCGAACGCCATGCCGGAACTCGCGGAGATGTCCGGCCGCGGTGCCCGCTTCGACATGTCGAAGATTCCGGTTGAAGAGTCTGGTATGAGCCCGCTTGAGATCTGGTGCAACGAGAGCCAGGAACGCTATGTGATCGCCGTGCTGCCGGAGGATCTCGAGCGCTTTGATGTTTTCTGCCGCCGCGAACGCTGCCCGTACGCGGTGATCGGCCACATTGCCGAAGACGGCCGCCTGATTGTGTCGAAGCCCGAAGAGAAGCAGGACCCGGTGAATATGCCGATGGATGTGCTTCTCGGCAAGCCGCCGAAGATGCACCGCGATGTGAAACACGTGGACCGTAAGCTTGAGCCTGTGTCGCTCGATGGCGTTGAGCTTGCGAAGGTGCTGCCGGAAGTGCTTCGTCACCCGACGGTGGCTTCCAAGTCCTTCCTGATCACGATCGGCGACCGAGCGGTCGGCGGTCTGACGCACCGTGACCAGATGGTTGGCCCCTGGCAGGTGCCGGTGTCTGATGTCGCTGTGACCGCGCTTTCCTTCCTCAGCAATAAGGGCGAAGCGATGGCAATCGGCGAGCGTTCCCCGATCGCCGTGATCAATGCTCCGGCTTCCTGCCGCATGGCGTTCGCTGAAGCGATTACGAATATCGCGGCCGCTGATATCGAGCTTCCGACCGTCAAGTTCTCGGCCAACTGGATGGCTTCCTGCGGAAGCGAAGGCGAAGACGCGAAGCTTTACGACGCCGTGAAGGCGACGAGCGAATTCTGCATCGCGCTTGGCGTGTCGATTCCGGTCGGCAAGGATTCCTGCTCGATGAAGACGGGCTGGGAAACCGAGTCCGGTGAAAAGCGCTCCGTGACGAGCCCGGTTTCGATGATCGCGTCGGCTTCCGGCCCGGTCGGCGATATCCGCCTCACGCTGACCCCGCAGCTGCGCCCGAATGTGGCCTCCAAGCTGATCGCGATTGACCTCTCTGAAGGCCGTGAGCGTCTCGGCGGCTCGATCCTCGCTCAGGTGATTCAGAGCTTCGGTGATGAAGCGCCAGATATGGAATCCGCTGAGAAGCTGAAGGCCTTCGTGCGCGTGATCCGCGGTCTTGCTTCTGAAGGCAAGATCCTCGCTTACCACGACCGCTCTGACGGCGGCTTCGCGGCGACGCTCGCCGAAATGTCCTTCGCCGGCCACTGCGGCGTGTCCGCGGACATTGCCTCTCTGACCCGCGGTGATTCGCACGATCCGAAGGAAATTCTCCGCGCGCTCTTTAATGAAGAAGCGGGCGCTGTGATTCAGGTGCGTGATGAAGACGCTGAAGCCGCGATGGAGGCCTTCCGCGAAGCGGGTCTGGACCACGCCGCGTTCTTTATCGGCGCGCCGAAGAATGACGACCGCTATGTGATTCTGGTGAACGGGAAGGAAATCTACGCCGAGACGCGCGCCGCGCTTCAGAAGGCGTGGACGGAAGTCTCCTGGCAGATTGCCCGCAACCGTGATAATCCGGAATGCGCGGACGCCGAATACGCCCGTATTGAGAATCCGGAGGACACCGGCCTCTATATCCACACGACGTTTGATCCGCAGGATAACGTCGCGGCTCCGATGATCAATCTCGGCGCTAAGCCCCGCATGGCGGTGCTCCGTGAGCAGGGTGTGAATTCGCAGCACGAAATGGCTGCGGCTTTCATGCACGCCGGGTTCGAGGTTTGCGATCTGCACATGACGGATCTTCTCTCCGGCCGCGTGAGTCTCGATGGCCTCAAGGGTATCGCGGCAGCAGGCGGCTTCTCCTACGGTGACGTGCTGGGTGCCGGCGGCGGCTGGGCCCGTTCGATTCTCTTTAACGAGAAACTCTCGGAAGAGTTCGCCCGGTTCTTCTCGCGTCCCGATACGTTCGGCCTCGGTATCTGCAACGGTTGCCAGATGTTCTCCGAACTCCACAGCCTGATTCCGGGCGCTGAGCACTGGCCGCGCTTTGTCCGTAACCTCTCGGAGCAGTTCGAGGCCCGCCTCGTGCAGGTGAAGATTGAGGAAAGCCCCTCGATCTTCTTCAGCGGCATGGCTGGTTCCTCGATGCCTGTCGTGAACGCGCATGGCGAAGGCCGTGTGCTGTGGCGTGATCCGGCGGATGCCGGGCAGGCTCTCGTTGCCGCCCGCTACGTTGATCCGCAGGGCCGTCCGACGGAAACCTATCCGTTTAACCCGAACGGCTCGGCTGCTGGCGTGACCAGCGTGACGACGCCTGACGGCCGCTTCACCGCGATGATGCCGCACCCTGAGCGCAGCCACCGCGCGGTGCAGCTCTCCTGGGGCGAAGAGGCTCTGGATGGTGAGTGGAGCCCCTGGATGCGGATGTTCTGGAACGCCCGCCGCTGGGTTGGCTGAGGCGCATCCTTCTGGTGAACCGGTCCGGATTCCCGGACCGGGATCAGCGAAACGAAAAAAAGCAGCAGATGAAAATCTGCTGCTTTTTCATTACTGCTCCGGCCGGGGCGGTGCCGCCAGCCGGGGGTTCAGCTCAGATCTCAGTGGATCTTCGCCTTCGCGACGAGGCCGTCCACGTAGGCGTTCACACGCTCACGGGTCAGGTTCTGCTCAATCTGCAGCTTTGCGCGGTCGAAGGCCGGGAAGAGTTCAGCCGGGCGCGACTCCATCACCTGGAGAACATGCCAGCCGAACTGGGTGTGCACGGGCTTCGCGCTCACGGCGCCGATCTTCTGAGCCTTCATCGCGTCGCCGAACGGCTTCACCATGGAGCTCGGGGAAGCCCAGTCAAGATCACCGCCGTTATCCTTCGTGCCGGTGTCGATCGAGACGTCCTTCGCGACCTTCGCGAAATCCTCACCCGACTTCAGGCGCTGCAGGACCTTATCCGCGTCAGCTTCAGTGGCAACGAGGATGTGGCGCACGTGATACTCAGTCGCGCCGTATGCGGCCTTTTCCTTATCGTAGGCAGCGCGCACTTCAGCTTCGGTCACCGGGTGAGCCTTCATGTACTTCGCAATCACAGCCTGCGAGAGGATGTTGTTCTTCGCCTGATGGAGAGCGGAGCGCACGGCGGCGTCCGTCGTTTCAAGCTTCTGCTTCGCAGCTTCCTCAAGGAGCACTTCCTGAGCGACGAGCGCGTGCTTCACATTCTCTTCAAGCTGAGGCGTGCGCTGGTTGCCCTGAGCGACGGCGCCCTGAATCAGGTGCTCCTGCTCGGCAGCCGTGATCTTGTGGCCGTTCACGGTAACGTCAGAAACAGCGGCGAACGCCGGGGCGCTCGCGAAGATGACGCCGGCGAGAAGGGCGGCGGTGGCTTTCATTTGCATTGGAACTACTCCAAAAAAAACAGATGATTTGGACAGAGGGTTAAGGCTTCTGCCCGGAATTATTTCGGTGCGGCGTCGCTCTTCACGTTGTCTTCAAGGGACTCGGGGCTGTATTTCGCGATGTAGAAACCCATCGCGAGCGTGAAAGCGAGTGTGAGACCCAGAAGGCCGAAAAGCTTGAAGTTAACCCAGGCTTCCGTGGAAAACGAGTAGGCAACCGCGAGGTTGATAAACCCGACTACGATGAAGAACCCGATCCAGCCCTTCTGGAGGTTTTTCCAGATATTGGCGGGAAGGGCAATCTGAGCGCCGATCAGCTTATGAATGAAGTTCTTTCCGGTCATGCTGCCGTAGATCAGGATCGAGGCAAAGATCCAGTAGAGGATCGTAGGCTTCCACTTGATGAAAAGCGGATTGTGGAGCCAGATCGTGAGACCGCCGAAGATCGTAACGATCGCGAGCGACAGCCACAGCATGACTTCCACCTTTTTGCCGCGCAGCAGCACAAAGGCGACCTGCAGGATTGAAGCGACAATCGCGACCGAGGTCGCCAGAATCACCGGCGCCTGCATGGGATCGATTCCGCTGCCAAGCAGCCGGTTCACGATTCCCATCGTCTGGTCGATCTTCGCTTCAGAAATCTTGAAGGAGAGGAAGAAAAGGATGACCGGGAAAAGGTCGAAAAGTAGTTTCACGGATACTGCTCCGAAACGCCGGCTGAAACACCTTCAGCCATATAGAGAGAGTGAAATTAGCACATTCAGCGCGGATTTGCGATTTCCGCCGCGTGTAAAGGCGTGACAAACCGTTGCGGTGCGCTAAGATGGAGGACTCTTACGTGCAAGGCGAACCGGCGGCTTGTTCCCGTCTCCCAAAAGGAGGCAGGGGATCCGCAGTCGCCGGGAAGAAATGACTGCGGAGAGCGCCCGGGTTCAGTCCTGATGAGATGCCCTCCGCCGCCTCTTTTTTCCTTTTTCTTATGAGATCGATACTTAAGTTCATTATGGTTACTGGTTCTGCAGTACTGGGTCTTGCCTCGGCTCCCGCCGGGGCGGCCGCTCAGCCGGCTTCCGAACCCGTCCGCGCCGTTAAGGCCGCGGTGGTGGAAGGAATCACTGAGTACACCCTTCCGAACGGTCTGTCCGTTATTCTCTTCCCTGATGCGTCAAAACCCACTGCCACCGTCAATATGACATACAAAGTGGGCTCCCGGAATGAGTCTTACGGAGAAACCGGCATGGCGCATCTTCTTGAGCATCTGATGTTCAAGGGATCCAAGAATTTCCCGTCTCCTACGAAGGAATTCACGCGCCGCGGATTCCGCATGAACGGTTCGACCTGGCTCGACCGCACGAATTATCACGTGTCCTTTACAGCGACCGATGACAACATGGACTGGGCGCTTCACTGGAGCGCGGACGCCATGGTGAATTCCTTCATTGCGAAGAAGGATCTCGATTCCGAGATGACGGTTGTCCGGAACGAGTACGAGATGGGTGAGAACGACCCGGTGAGCGTCGTGCTGAAGCGGATGCAGTGCATCCTCTTTGACTGGCATAACTACGGGAAGCCGACAATCGGCGCCTGGAGCGATATCGAGAACGTGAAGATCGAGAATCTTCAGGCGTTCTATCACCGTTACTATCAGCCGGACAATGCCGTGCTGACGGTTTCCGGCAAGTTTGATCCGGCTGAGGTTCTGCCGAAGATTGAGGAGATTTTCGGCGCGATTCCGCGCCCTGAGCGGAAGCTGCCCGAAGAGTGGACCGTTGAGCCTGTGGCTGACGGTGAGCGTTCTTTCACGGTGCGCCGTCCGGGGGAAGCGAAGTTTGTCGCGGTCGGCTACCGCGTGCCGGCCTCAAACGACCCGGACTTCCATCGCGTGGCGCTGGGGGTCTCGATTCTGACTGACAGCCCGAAGGGGCGTCTCTATAAGGCGCTGGTTGACACGGGACTCGCTGAAAAGGTGTTTGGTTTCTCGATCCCCGGAAAGGATCCTGGCTTTGTCTTCATCGGCGCGCTTCTCAAGAAGACCGGAGATGAAGCGAAGGTGCGCGACGCCATGGTGAAGACGCTTGAAGAGTCCTTCAGCGAAAAGGCGCCGACCGAAAGCGAAATGAAGGTGGCGGTTGAGGACGAGCGGACGGATTATGACCGCATGTTCTCGGACCCCGAGGAATTCGGCGTGGAGCTTTCCGAGTACATCGGGCAGGGTGACTGGAGACTTTTCTTCATCGGCCGGGATGAGCTCGCCGATATGACGCCTGAAGGTGTGGCCGGCGCGGTTTCCCGGTACTTTGTCCGCGATAACCGTGTGGTCGGTATGTTCCTTCCGGAGACGGCCTCCAGGCGTGCCGCGATGCCGAAGCGTATTCCGATCGCGGAGCAGATCGCGTCTCATCACTTCAATGAGAAGGGCGAAGAGGCTGAAGCGTTTGATAACTCGCAGCAGAACATCAATGCCCGCACCGAAGTCGTGAAGACCGGCTCTATGAAGCTCGCTCTTCTCCCGAAGAAGAACCGCGGCGAAACGGTGACTGTTGAAATCCGTCTCAATATCGGAAACGACGCGGCGCTTAAGGGGAAGCAGCTCGAGAAGACGCTTCTCGAGATGATGCTGACCCGGGGCACGAAGGATCTCACGTATGAAGAGATCTCGGACCGCTTCACCGCTCTCAAGATCGACGGTGATATCACGAGCTTCACGACGGACCGCGTCCATATCGCGGACGCGCTCCGGTTTGTGGGCGGACTGATGCGTGACGCCTCCTTCCCGAAGGACGAATTCACGAAGCTCGCGCGTCAGGTGGCGACCTCCAACCAGGCGAAGCTCGACAATCCGACGACGCTTGCGATTGACGCGATGAGCCGTCACTTCAGAACCTATCCTGAAGGGGATGCCCGCAACCGTCTGACGAGTCAGGAAATCGTGGACCGCATCGGTTCGATGACGGATGAACAGGTGAAGGAGTTCTATGACAGCGTCTTCCAGACAGCGACCGCGGATATCGCGGTGGTCGGCGACTTTGATCCGAAGGAAGTGAAGGCGGCAATCGCTGACTCCTTCACGAAGAAATCTGAGACGCCGTTTGTCCGCGTGGATTCCGAGTACCGTCTGGTGGCTCCGAAGCGGATCGTGATTGATACGCCGCAGAAAGAGAACGCCTTTCTGATGGCGCGCCGCGATTTCGCGGCGAATATGGATGATCCGGACGCCGCGGCGCTGATTGTGGCTGACTGGATTATCGGCGGCGGTTCCGGCCTCTCGAACCGTCTTGCGGATCGTCTCCGTCAGAAGGACGGCCTCTCTTACTCGGTTTACAGCACGATCGTTCTGAAGACTTTCGGTAACCGCGCGAGCTGGATTGCTCTCGCGATCGCCGCGCCGCAGAACCTCGCACACGCCGAGAGCGACATGCGGGAAGAATTTGCCCGTGTCGCGAAGGACGGCGTGACGGAGAAGGAAGTGGAGGAAGCGAAGAAGGGTCTTCTCGAATCCCGTTCCGTGAACCGTTCCCAGGACACGATGCTTGCGACCGGCTGGGTGAGCTACCTTGCTGAGGACGCTGACTGGACGAAGAGCCTTGAGCTTGATCAGGCTATCAGCCGTCTGACGGTGGATGATGTGAACCGCGCCGTGAAGAAGCTCGTGAAGACGGACGACTTCACGTTTGTCCTCGCGGGTGACAGCGCAAAGGCCGCCTCCGAAGGCAAGCCTTTCACGGAGCTGAAGTAAGCATGTGAATCGCCTCCCGAATCGTGGAGGCGCTGCATAAGAAAGAAGGGAGACCCTGAACTCCCGTGACATAGTTCTATATTGACTTAAACGTCATGGGAGGTTTA